>Ga0265297_10000718_pt1 | contig 91835 bp, 97 predicted proteins | sample Munlanlwell13791_FD_192502 | JGI IMG/M metagenome (GOLD analysis project Ga0265297, IMG submission 192502) | Leachate microbial communities from a municipal landfill in Southern Ontario, Canada - Leachate well 137-91 | ecosystem: Engineered > Solid waste > Landfill > Unclassified | place... | reverse complement strand
GAGCTGGCGGCCGTGGCCGCCGGGCCCGGGACGGAGAAGTTCGACCGCGCGGTGATCCGGGCGGAGCGGGAGTTCCGGGAGTGGGTGGGGGCCTCGGGGTCCGGGTCTGAGAAGAGGGGGGACGAGCTGGCCAAGCAGTTGCAGCAGGCTCCGGTGCAGGAGTGGCCGAAGTTGGCACACCAGGCGCAGGCTGCGTATGAGCAGGCGTTGCTGCACTGGGATGCGGCGGCGGCGTGGAAGGGCGACCCGAATCACGCGAGTTCCCGGGTGCTGTTGGGCCTGTTCCGCGTGCGGAATGCCAAGGGGCGGACCCCCCCGAAGGCGGAGTCGACGGACATCCTGTGGCACATGAACCCCGTGGAGGTCGAGCGCCTGCAGGATGCCGCGCAGACGCACATGTCGCGGGTGCGCGCGAAGATCGACCAGGTGCTCTCCCGGTTGAACGCGACCCCCGAGGTGGACCAGGCCGAGGACCATGCCCGCTCCGCGGTGGAGAGCAAGCACGTGGCCGAGCGGATGGCCATCCGGGACAAGTACGAGGGCCGGGAGGTTATGAAGCAGATCGGTGGTGAGGTGTACACGGTACCCCACCCGGAGGAAACCGCGCAGCTCGAGGCGCTCGAGCCCGTGCAGGCGGCGGAGCACCGGGAGGCACTGGCCCCCGGGTCGTACCTGCGGAAGCGCGGGGAGAACGCGCGGCCGGCGGAGCTCGCCCAGTTGGCCGAGCAGTCGGCGTCGCACTTCCGGCGGGCGGCCGAGTGGCTGGAGAAGCAGGGGAAGCCGAGCGCCGCGCGGGTGCGCGCCCTGGCCGAGAAGTTCAAGAAGCTGGCGGCCGAGCACCGCGGGGCGGGCGGGGAGGCCAAGAAGTCCCTGGCCCTCCTGGTTCCCCTCGACCGCCTGGAGAAGGGCGCCCCGCGGGGCGGGAAGTACGTGAAGCGTGCCCCCCGCCCGGGCGGACAGGGCTACCGCTACTACTACTCGGAGAAGGGGTATGAGCGGGCGACCGGGCACGTGGACGGCCAGCGGGCGGCCGACCAGCACCTGGGGAAGCGGGTGGTCACCCTGTTGAACAAGGCGGGCCCGGCCGGCCTGCACCCCCGCCGGTTGGCCGAGCTGGTGCGCCAGCACGGCCGGCAGCGGGTGGCCGGGGTGTTGAAGGCCACCGGCTGCCGGTTCGACAAGGGGCGGTTCTACCCGAAGACGCGAGGTGGCCGGTGCTGACGGAGGTCGAACTTTCGCGGGTGCTCGAGCACCTGCCCGGGTGGGCCCGGTGGCCGGCGGGGAGTGCCAGGCTGGTGGCCCTGGAGTTCCTGGGGGCGTTGCGGAAGGCGGGCTGGCAACTGATCTTCGTGGACCCGAAGGAGACCCGGCCGGCCTCCCCGTCGGTGGAGCAGACAGGCGCAGCCCTTGCCCTGGGCCGCAAGAGGTGAGAAGTTGGTGAACATCTGGGGGTTTGAGGTGATCCGATGACGCTGAACGCGCTACCCAAGGGGCTGGCCGAGCTGGAGACGATGGTGAAGGGCGGGGAGCCGGGAGAGCCAGGGGGCAGCGCGCTGGGCGCGCTGGACGCGCTGGTGAAGGGCGGCGGCCCCTACATCGGGCCCAAGGGTGGCAAGTGGGCGGATCCCCAGCACACGATTTCGTGGGATGAGAAGATCCACGGGGCCGGGAAAGCAGGCGGGGGGAAGGATAAGCCAGGGAGTTCTGGGGGCGGTGGGGGAAAGCAGGTGACCCCCTACGGGGAGTTGTCCGTGGTGGAGGAAAAACCTGGGGCGGGGAGCCTGCGAAAGGAATCTCGTTACCATGTGCGGATGACGTACCCGGGCGGGGAACACGTGGATCTTGCTTCCTGGGAATCCAGCGGCACGGAGGGTAACCGGAAGCACGCGGAAGCCTACGCCGGCGCGTTGGCTGCGGTGCTGAAGGAGCACCATGGGAAGTCAGCGGATTGGCATGAGGACCAGGGGCGTTCCGCGCGAAAGAAGGCGGATCGGTCTGCCGCGGATTTGCATGCCAAGGCCGCGACGGTGGTGAGGATGGCCGGAGATGCTACGGCGGCTGAGCCCAAGAAGACCGCGAAGTCCCTCCCCGCCCTGTCCGCCCTGTCCGAGCTCACGAAGTCCAAGCCGATCCCGCTGCCCACGTCGGGGAAGGCGGCCTCCATCGCCAGCATGCGTGCGGCGCAGGGGGTCGACTCCGAGGGCAACGCGAAGAAGGGCGGGGAGATCCCGGGCGGGCTGGCGGAGGGGAAGAAGCCCGCGGATTTCCCGGCCGAGGCCCTGGCTGCGGGAACCAAGGTGGAGATGGAACACACGAAGGACCCGCGGGTGGCCGAAGAGATCGCCATGGACCACCTGACCGAGGATTCCAGCTACTACACGAAGCTGGCCCGGATGGAGAGCGGGAAGAAGCCCGCGGCGGCGGCGGCCAAGCCGAAGTCCAAGGCGGACCGTGCCCTGCTGAAGCTGCTGGGGAAGAACCCGAACCCGAAGGACGCGAAGGTGCACGCCCTGGCCGCAAAGCTGGGCATGCCCGTGGACAAACTGGAGGAGCGCGCGTACGCCCTGCTGGCGGACGCCCAGAAGGAGAAGAGCATGGGCACCCAGGAGATGAAGAAGGGCGCGCTGGCTGCCCTGGCCACCCTGACGGGGAGCGACCCGCTGGAGAAGGGGTGGAACGAGAGGTCGACCGTGTACGACCGGTGGGGCGAGTACGATTTCAACGCGGGGAAGATCATCCAGATCGCCCGTGACTGGGCGAGCAACTTCTGGTCTTCCAGGCCGGCGGGCGTCGCCCTGCGGGCGCGCGCTTTCCGCGTGGCCGAGCGCCTGGCCGACTTGGCGGCCGCCTGGGCGGCGCTGAAGGACCAGGAGCGGGCGGCCAAGCCGGACTGGGAGAACGAGACGCCCGCCCAGCGGGAGGCCCGGGAGGAGCAGGGGAAGGCCCGGTGGGAGGCGCTGAAGACCCAGAAGGAACCGCTGGTGCAGGAGGCCCGCGAGTGCGATCGGGAGCTCCTGCGCATCCGTTCGATGGAGGCCCAGCAGGAAGCCGGACAGCCGGATGGTGCGCAGAAGGCCATGCCCGCCTGGGATGACCTCCGGAAATCCTTCTATGAGTCGAAGGACGTGCTGGAGTGGGCGGGCCGCTACTGGGACGCCAAGTTCCAGGCTCGAGCGGCCGAGCTGGCGAAGAAGCTGCTGGCCTATCGGCAGAAGCGCGCGAAGGGTGACCAGGATTCTAAGCCGATGACCACCTCGTCCAAGCCGGACGAGGAGGACAAGATCATCCGTGAGATGCACGCGCTGGAGATCGAGTGGCTGGAGGCGGAGAAGAAGAAGGCGGAGAAGCGGGAGAAGGTGGAGGCCGCCTCGAAGGGTCTGCCGCTGGAGGACTACCGGCTCACCCCCGGGGTGGACTGCACCCACCAGCCGCACCTGGCGGTCGCGCACGCGCAGGCGGTGCTGGACAGCCGGGTGCGCGCCCTCCGTGACCAGGGCGTCCAGGTCGGCCGGCCCGGGCCGGCCCCGACCTCCCGGATGCAGAAGGGGGAGGACGGGCAGATCGTCCGTCTCGGCCAGTCGACGGTGCTGACGGGCGGCCAGTCCGACCAGCAGGCGGCCAGGCTGGCGGACGCCGGCCGGCTGGGGGCTCCCGCGGAGGCGATTCCGATCGACCGGGCGGCCGGCACCCAGGTGGTCGCCTGCCCCGCCTGCCAGGGAGCTCTGCTGAAGGCGCTGACCGTCTGCCCGCATTGTGGGGTGGACCAGCATGCCCCTCGAGCTCCGCGGGAGGCGCCGGCCACCCGGCCGACGCTGGCCGTCCGGGATGGTCAGCCCCGCCTCCGGCCGGCGGTGGCGGAGACGGTGACGCTGGCCGACCTGCAGGGACGTGGGAACGGCTGAAGGGAGGCCCGCGGTGGGCATCGGCAAGAACGTGCTGGACATCGGCCTCCGCATCGCGGGTGCGCTCGGGGCCGGCCTGCAGGACCTGGCGGCCGACCGGCTGTTGAAGGCGGAGGGGGAGACGCAGCGGACCGGCCCGGGTGGGAAGGACAAGGACACGGCGGAGGGCAACCCGGTGCCGGAGAAGCCGGCGGAGAAGGATCCGAAGAGCCTGTTCTGGGATCCGTTCACCGTGGTCGAGCAGTTGGGGTACAAGGACAAGCCGAGTCAGGTCACGTACGGGACCCTCCGGGCGATCGCCCGGAGGATGCCTGTCGTGGGCGCGGTGGTGAAGACCCGGATCGACCAGCTGGCTAGCTTCTGCACCCCGCAGGAGGATCGGTACACCGTGGGCTTCCGGGTGAAGCTGCGGGATTCCAAGCGTAGCCCCTCGAAGGCGGAGCGGAAGTGGACAGAGCAGATGGAGCAGTTGATGCTCCGCACGGGCGTGACGAAGCACCCGCGCGGCCGGGACTCGTTCGAGACCCTGGTGCGCAAGCTCGCGTTCGACAGCCTGATCTTCGACCAGACGTGCATGGAGGTGGTGCCAGACCGGTTGGGCCGTCCCTGCGAGTGGTACGCGGTGGACGCGGGGACCATCCGCCTGGCCGACCAGAAGAGCGTGCGGCAGGATGAGGACGACACGAAGAACGTGAAGTACGTGCAGGTGTACGACGGGCTGGTGATCAGCCAGTACACGCAGGCGCAGATGGCCTGGGGAGTGCGCAACCCCAGGACGGACATCCGGCTCTACGGCTATGGCGAGTCCGAGCTGGAGCAGATGATCAGCGCGATCACCAGCCTGCTGTGGGCGTGGGAGTACAATCAGCGATTCTTTTGCATCCGTGGCAGCACATTGGTCACGACCAGGGAGGGCCAGCAGCTGGTGGAAGATCTGGCCGGCAGGGAGTTTGAGGCCTGGGACGGCCGGGCCTGGCAGAAGGCCCGGGCGTTCGAGACCCAGCGGCAGCCGGTTGCACGGACGGTGCTGTGGAATGGGCTGTCGTTGGAGAGTGGGCCCGAGCACCGGGTACGGGTGATCCCGAGAGAATCTCTGGACGGAACTCCCGAGTGGCGCCAGCAGCAGGAGTTGGCCCAGGGGGATTGCGTGCTGGTGGACACCCAGGTGTCCGACCCCCCCATGGACCTGCTAGCGTTCTTGGTGGGCAAGGAGTACCAGACGGATCGGTGTACTGGGCGGGCATTTGTGCCGACCAAGGAGTTGGTGGAAGACCCCGAATTTTGGGAGATGATGGGGTTCGCGCTCGGGGATGGTTACTGGCCTACGTTAGGGGCCCGCGCATCCCCCAGATGGCTTCGTATTTTCCCACACTTCGAGAAAGATCTTCCGCTGTTCGAGAAGTTTTTGGCGGTGTGTACACGGCACGGAATCCATGCGCAGCAGGTGCAGATCAACAAGAGCATGGAGCGGCGCAGCGATGGCGGGCGGGGGTACCCGAGCATCCAGATCGGTCACCGGGCGTTCATCGAGTGGTTGAACGATCTCGGGTTCACCGGGTCTACCTCCGGGAAGCGGATAGCTCCGGTTCTCTGGCGGCAACCTGCCTGGGTTCGAGCGGCGTTGATGCGCGGGCTGTTCAGTGCCGATGGGTGCACGGTTCAGCATCGCACTGGCTACTGCACGCCCACGCTGTGCTGTGTGAACGACGTGCTCAGGCAGGATGTCCTGCGTTGCCTGTTTTCCCTGGGGGTGGCCGCCAACGACGTGGGGACGGGGAAATCACGCAAGGGAACGATCGCTGTCCAGAACGTGGCCCAGTTCGTGGAGGTCATCGGCTACCTGCTCCCCTACAAGCGGGAAGGGACCCCGAGGTCGAGCGGGGCGAAGGACCGATGGGACGGTCTGCACCCAGCGTGTTCCCGCCGGGTTGCCAGCAGACTCCAAGAAATCGGGCATGGGAAGTTTTCGGCCAGTGACTGGGATCTCATTCGGAAGGCTGCCCGCGGAGACTGCCGTTTGAGTCGCCCTCGGGCGGTCATGTATCTGCGGCAGGTTGGCCAGGAAATTCCGGAAGAGTTGTTCTACTATCAGATCCCGGTGGACTACACGGAGGTGACCTCCGAATCCGAACTGATGTTCGACGTGGAGGTGTTCAGCGAGGAGCATGCCTTCCTGGCCAACGGGATGATGGTGCACAACAGCCAGGGGACCTCCGCCAAGGGCATCCTGAATTTCAAGGGCGCGATCCCGAACGCCCAGCTCGACCAGTTCCGCCGGCACTGGTACATGATGATCTCCGGGGTGGAGAACGCCTGGCGGACTCCCGTGACGAACGCGGAAGATCTCCAGTGGGTCAATTTGCAGCAGAATAACAGGGACATGGAATACAACGCTTGGATGGATTTTTTGCTCAAGGTCGTGTGCGCGTTCTACGCCATGGACCCCTCGGAGATCAACTTCAAGTACGGAAACGTCGGGCAGAAGGGCAGCCTGTCGGAGGAGGACTCGGCGGGGAAGCTGACGGAGAGCCGGGAGCGCGGTCTTCGGCCGCTCCTCCGGCACTTCGCCAGCCTGTTCAACCGGTATCTGATCTGGCCGACGAACGAGAACTTCGAGTTCGAGTTCGTGGGCCTGGACAGCCTGACGCGCGGGGAGAGCGCGGACCTGGCGGGCAAGTTGGTGAAGACCGTCCGCACGGTCGACGAGATCCGGGCGGAGGATGACCTGCCGCCCATGCCAGACGGGTTGGGGAAGCTCATTCTCGACCCCACGTTCTTCCAGGCCTGGCAGCAGCAGAAGCAGCAGGAGGCTCAGCAGGCGGCCGGCGGGGGGCAACCCGGCCAGCCAGGTGCTCCCCAGCCCGGGGGAGATGGCGGGCCGGCGCCGGACGGCCCGGCCGGCCCGGGTGGGCAGGGAGCTCCTGGAGCTCCGGAAGGCCAACCTGGGGGCGAGCAGCCGGACTTCGAGTCCCTGCTCGCCCAGTACGAGCAGGAGCCGGAGCCGGAGGAGACGGCCGCGAAGTCCCTGTCCGAGGGATCGCTCGCCCGGCGGATGATCGTGGACATCGAACTCTGAGGAGAGGGAGAAGAAGGCCATGAGGATCAAGCACAAGGTGAACCCGCGGATCAGCGACGACTCGGCGGGGAAGAACATGCTGTTCGGCCTGGACGACGCGCTGGCGGAGGTGACGATCGACGTGCACACCAAGCAGGCGAACCATCTGTTCAGCGTGCTTGCGGCCGTCACAGAGTCCCTCTCCCTCGGGGACGTGGGGAGCCCGGCCGGCCTGTACATGGAGGTGAGCGCCCCCTGCACGGTCACCCTGGACGCGGGGACGCCCGAGGAGGCGAGCATCCGGATGGTCGTCCCCACCGGAGGGACGAAGGCGAAGCTGTTCCTGGAGGCCACGTTCGCCACCGTGGAGATCACGACCGCGGTCTCCACCCCGGTGACAGGCAAGATCTGCGTGTGGGGCAGTTGACCGCTCACCGGGAGGCCGCCCGCATGCGCTTGCACCTGGAGACCACGGAGGCGGAGCTACGGGTGAAGGCTCCGGAGCTCCTGCACCAACTGGCGGACGCGCTGGAGGGGGTGACCCCCGAGCTGGCCAAGGCGCTCGAGCAGGTGGCGGACTCCCAGCAGGCGGAGCAGACGGGTGGGGGCGGACGACCGGGGGAGCGCGCGCTCGACCAACTGCTGGAGCAGGCTCACCAGGTGTACGCCCGGCGCGTGCAGCAGATGCTGGAAGCGATCTCCCGGGTGGTCTCCCGCGATTACCTGCTGGCCGTCCAGAAGTCGGATCCGTGGGTGGAGGTGGACGAGCAGGTGGGGGCCCGGCTGTGGCTGGCGTTGGGGATGCCCGACGGGGAAGACCCGCTGGAGAAGGCCGGGGCCGGCATCGAGGGGGCGCCGAAGGCGGGGCACAAGTACATCCGAAGGGTGCCCTACACGGGGAAGGACGGGAAGCGGCATTACCGGTACTTCTACCACGAGGCGGCGCTCGGTCGGCAGGCGCAGGCGGGGGAGACCATCCGGATGGGCGACCGTCGCTCCCTGCAGGTGGTGGAGGTGGACCGGGAGGGGCGGGTGACGTTCGAGGACGAGGGGGAGGCCAGGATCGGCGACCGGGAGGAAACGGTGGTTCGGACCGCCCCGGGCGCTCCCACGGGGAAAGAGGACAAGGGGACTCCGCAGAAGAGACGGCGCACGGTCTCCGCCGACGAGTGGGTGGAGGTGCTGGGCCAGCACTTCGGGCAGGAGGTGGTGGACAAGGCGGTCGAGCGCCGGGCGCTGATGGCGGTGAAGGCGGTGACCCGGCACGTTCCGGCCGAGCTCTTGCAGGACCTCCAGGGCGAGACGGACGAAGAGCGGATGGCCGACCTTCAGCGGCGGGTTCCCGACGTGTACGAGCGGCTGCAGAAGGCGTTCAAGCGGGCTGGGGTGGACCCCTGGCGGGCCAAGCTGGTGGTCTCCAGGTCTCTCCAGCGGCACGGCTGGGAGGACGCGGCGCGCGCCGCCGCGATCGGGAGCGTGCTCACCCCCGAGGGCGCCCAACTGGCCAAGCGGCACGTACAGCTGCTGGACGCGGCGGAGAACCTGGCCGGCGGGCGGAAGGTGCGGGCCCGGCACGTGCAGACCGCGGCCGACCTCATGCAGGGGATGCCCGAGAAGTTCGAGGCGGCGGTGCGGAAGACGGCGGAGCGGGCGGAGGCCGAGCTCCTACGCCTGCACCAACTGCTCGAGGCCGCCCGGGCGGCCCCCGCGGGCGAGCCGGGGGAGCCGGTGGGGCGCCTGCTGCAGACGGCCATGCAATCCCCAGCCGTCCAGGAGCTGCTGAAGCTTGCGCAGGCCTTCCCTGGCTTGCAGGACCGGGCGATCCCGGTCGCCCAGCAGATCATCCCCCAGGTGGTGGCGGAAGCCCCCCGGGTGGAGCCGAAGACGGAGGGCGGGCCCACCCATGTGTTCGTCGCCGGTGAGGGCGGGCGGCCACGGGCTTTGCAGGCCAGGTACAAGCTGGTGGAGGCGCACGACCTGCAGGCCTCCCACCTGCCGGGCGCGGGGTTCAAGCAGAACGAGGCCTACCCGCAGGGCGTGCAGGAGCGGGTGTACCACCGGGACAAGGCGGAGCAGTTGAAGGTCCTGCGGAACGCCCAGCAGTTGAACCCGGCGTTCATTTGCAACACCAACCCGGACGCGGTGAATGGCCCTCCGCTGGTGACGGCCGGCGGGATAGTGCTGGGTGGAAACAGCCGGACGATGAGCATGCAGCGGGCGTACGCGGAGCACCCGGAGAAGGCGAAGGAGCTGCAGAAGTTCCTGGCCGAGCACGCGCACGAGTTCGGGTTCAAGCCGGAGGACGTGCAGGCGCTGCGGAACCCGGTGCTGGTCCGCGTGGTGTCCACCCCGGATGAGCGGCCGGAGACGCTCCGCCTGCTCGTCCGCCAGTTCAACGAGTCGTTCACGCAGGGGATGGACCCGCGGACCATGCAGGTGGCGCTGGGTCGGAAGGTGGACGACCGGACGATCGAGGACATGGCGGCGAGCATGCGGGAGGACGAGAGCCTCGGGGACTTCTTGTCCAGCTCGAGGGCTGAGGCGTTCGTGGCCGCCCTTTACCGCACGGGCGTGATCGACGACCGGAACAGCAACCAGTTTGTCCGCAAGGGAACCAAGCACCTCAACGAGGACGGCAAGCAACTGGTGTCCCGCATGCTGGTCGGCCGGCTGGTGGGGGACGCGGACCTCATGGCGGAGATCCGGCCGAAGGCGCTGGACTCGGTGGCGAACGCCACGCCCTTCATGCTCATGGCCGCTCAGGCGGGGAAGAAGTACGACCTGGGCCCGTCGCTGCGGACCGCGCTGGACGCGCTGAACGTCCTGCAGAACCGGGTGGACGAGGGGACGATCAAGCCGCTGGACTCCAAGATCCCGGAAAACCAACTGCGCTCGCTGACGGAGAACTTCCTGTCCGACATGTTCGGCGGCCGGCACCCGCTGCTCGAGGATGAGCGAGCTCGGGCCCTGCTGGACGTGCTGGTCCGCAAGCCGGGTGAGAAGCAGTTGGCCAAGGTGTTCCGGGAGTACGCGCGGCTGGCCAGGCAGAACCCGGAGGGGCAGGGGAGCTTGCTGGGCGGGGCTCTGACCCCCGAGCAGGTGTTCCAGCAGGCGATCGTGAGCGCGGGGAAGAGGGAGACGGCGGAGGCGGAGGCGGCGAAGGCGACGAAGGAGCCGAAGATCATCAAGCGCCGGGTGGGCCCGGAAGAGGCGGAGCCGGAACCCGCGCCCGCCCCGGCCGGCCCGACGGCGGAGGAACAGCCCGGGCTGTGGGGGCTGGACGCCCGGCCCGATGGCCTCGAGGAGCTGGAGAAGGCGGGCGGGAAGCCGCCGGTGCACGCGGGCGGGCCCTACATCGGGCCCAGGGGTGGTAAGTGGGCGGATCCGCAACACACGATCCCCTGGGACCCCGCTCAGCACGTGCAGACCTCGATCTTCGATTTTCAGCCCCCGCCGGGGACGGTCAGTCGGGCGGACCGCGTGGGGAAGGGCCCTTCGCCGTTGCAGAAGGCACTGCAAGAGATCGAGGACCAGATCCGTTCCCAGCCGGTGGAGCAGGTGCACATGCTGGGGGATGATGGGAAGGCGCTGTCCAAGTCGCTGAGCGGAACGCGGGATAACTGCCGGGTCATGCCGGAGGTGTTGAAGTCGCTGCGCGAGCATGGCAACGCGACGGTCACGCACAACCATCCTTCCGGGGGGTTCTTTAGTCCAGAAGACATCTTCCTGGCGGTGCATTGGAACCTGAAGGAGATCCGCGCAACCACGCCGGACGGCGGCGTGTTCGTGCTCCAGCGGCCCGAAGGGGGCTGGGGAGTGCCGCTGGAGGCCGAGGCGCGTGGGGGGAAGTTCGAGATGCTGCAGGGTGGGAAGACCCAGTGGACGGGCGACTGGCTTCTGGGGCGCGTGCAGAAGGCGTCGAGTTTGGCGGCGGCGCGCGCGACCGAGCGGATGGATGAGAAGTTGGAGAAGTTGGGCGGCCACCCACCGGGGAAGGATCACCCTGGGTTCAAGCAGGAGGAGTGGAATGCGATCACCAGAGAAGAGCAGCTCCGAGCCTTCCAAGAAGGACCCGGAGCAGAGTTCGGATGGAAGTTCGCCTTCCACCCAGGTAAGGCTCCCCACGGCGGAGGAGGTGGAGCGGGACGGCCTGGTGCTGGACAAGACGCCCCCGCCCGAGTACCGGCCAAGTGGGAAGGGGAGCAGCAAGGCCTCCTGAGCGCAGGCAAGAAGTCCGACCCGCTGGCGGCGCCCAAGGTAGGGGACAAGCTCCAGGTGACCTACCACCCCACGATATTCGGTGGGGAACAGGCCCCGGTGACCTACCACGTGATCGCGGAGAAGGGAGATCAAGTCCAGCTGTCGCAGCACCCTGACTCCAAGCACGGCCCCTGGATGCCGAAGGCCTCAGTCCGGCAGTTCGTCAACGACCTGGCCGGCAAGGTGGAGGGCCCGCCCAGCGGCAACGCGGAGATCGATGCAGTTCTGAAGGGGAAGGGCAAGCTGCTCGGGAAGGGCGACGACGGGCTGGCGTTCAAGGTCGGCGACAAGGTGGTGAAGGTGAGCACGACGGTGCCCTACCAGCCGGATAACCCTGGGCATCGGAGCCCGGAGGGCGCGACGGACATGCTCCGCCAGCAGGTGGAGGTCGGAAATCACCTAGCGTCCCTGGGGATCCCGGGCATCATGCGTTCCGAGTTCGTGGCGCACGCTGGCAAAGGATTCCAGATCCGAGACCACGTGAGCATCCCGGAGAAGTTGACCGCGACGCAGTTGGACAAGGTGCAGGACACCCTGCTCGCCATGCACAAGCACGGGTTCGCCCTCCGGGACGCAGTGCAGGTCGGCTTGAACGCGAAGGGTGAGCCGGTGCTGTACGACACGGGGAAGGCCGCGCCGATCGAGGGGGCGCACACTGGGATCTTTTCCGAGGTCGAGGGGGACATGGCCAACTTGCGCCGGCTCTACCAGGACCACGGCGTGGATTTCGTGCGGAAGGACAAGAACGAAGGAGAGGCGCGCTGGGACTTCTTGCGGCGGCAGTTGTTGAAGCCGGAGAGCCCGAAGGCGAAGGCCAGGTTGAAGGGCAAGATCGACGAGGCCCTGGAGATGCGACGTGCACACGCCCGCGCGACGCTCAAGGGATCGGAGCTCGAGTCCCTGCTGGACGACATCAAGATGGACCAGGAAGAGGCGGACAGCACGCTCGGGCTGGGGAAGTCCCTGGAGAAGGGCGGGCCCTACATCGGCCCGAAGGGTGGCTTGTGGGAGGATCCGCAACACACGCGGCACTGGGATCCGACGGAGCACCAGGGGAAGCAGATGGGCTTGTTCTCAGCGAAGGCGCCGGCCACGGGGGACTCCGCCCAGCAGGTGGAGGCCAAACAACTTCCGCCCGACATGCGTCCGGAACGTCAGGAAGAAGTGGGGGGAGCTCCCGCGGGTTCGGCGGAGCCCCAGCCGCATCCGGCTGGGGGGAAGCAGGATGCCGCGGCAGAAGGTGCCCCGGGGACGCCTGAGACCTGGGAGGTGATCGGGGTGGAGGACCTACGGCCGCTCGACTTCTGGACGGGCAAGCGGTTGGCCATCCCCGAGCATGAGCTCCGGACGTGTGCCCGGTGCGGCCGTCAACATGCGGTGGTCGTCACCATGGAATCCAACAAGGGGCGGTCCGTCCAGGTAGGCAGCGGGTGCGGGCCGGCCATGGCCGGCGGGGAGAAGTTCTTCGACTCGGAGAGCCAGCGGAAGGCAGCACGGGAGGCGAAGAAGAAGCAGAAGGCGGAGCACCTGCGGAAAGTGCTGGCCTGGCTGGAGAGCGAGTCTGCCGCGCTGGCGGGGAAGCACCTGAGCTCCGTCGTCTACCCGGGGGAGGAGATGGCGGAGGTGCCTTCAAAGCAGGTGGACGCCAAGCCGGGGGAGATGCGGAAGGTGCTGCGTACCCGGGATGGGATGGCCGAGATGTGGTTGCCCGCGGGCTTCAACCTGGAGGAACGGCGGTTGTCCTTGCGGGGAGCGTGGGCTCAGCAGGTGGTCTGGCAGCTCATGCGGAAGTTGCAGGCCAAGGGTTCCGATTGGCGTTGGCCAGCCTTTTGGCCGACGAAGGCTCCCGGGTTGGACGCTCTGCACGCGATGGAAGACCGACTGACCTGGTGGCTGAAAAAGCGGCTCGAGGGGGTGGGCGGATGACGTGCACCACCTACAGGTTGAGCTCGCGGAAAATGACGGTCGCGGTGGACGTGGACGAGCAGTCCACCATCCAGGCGGGTGCGCCGGTGATCCACCGGTTCGTCGGCCAGCCGTTGGCTCACCTGGTCCGCTGGATGCAGCAGCAGGGAGGGTTCGAGATGGAGCAGGTGCTCCCCATGCCCGTCAGTGAGGACCCCGAATGCTGATCACCCCCGAACAGTTGCAGGAGATCCGGCAGATCGTGGCTGACCATCACGAGGCGCTGATCGCGGACGTGCTGGGCCGGGAGGCGGTGACGCCCGAGCAGCTCCGGCGCCTGGTCGACCAGGGGCTGATCACCGAGGAAGGGGACCAGCCGGTGGACTTGGCGGTCGACCCGTACGTGCTCGGCCAGTTGCTGGCCCTGGCGGAACAGAAGCGGGCGGCCAACTGGTCGGTCGAGCAACTGCACGCCCACCTGCGGAAGAACCCGCTCCCCCTGACGGAGACGGAGCTGCAGGCGATGCGGATGGCCCGGGAGCGGGCCGGCCAGTATCTCCGGGGGCTGGGCAACCGGGTGCAGACGGACGTGCAGACGGTGCTGGTGGAGGCGGACGCCCACCTGCGGGAGCGCCTCCGGTCGGAGGTGCGGTCGGCCACCGCGCAGGCGATCGCCCGGCGGGAGACCGCCCGGGAGCTCCGGTCGGAGCTGGGCTGGAGGACGGGCGACTGGACACGCGACTGGGACAGGATCGCCCGGACGGAACAGCAGGCGGCTCTCCGGGAGGGCCAGGCGGACGCGCTCCGGCGCCGGTACGGGCCGGATGTGCTGGTCGCGCGCATTCCCATGCCCGATGCGTGCGCGCACTGCCGAGAACTCCACCTCGGCCCGGACGGACAGCCGCGGATCTTCCCCCTCTCCGTGCTGACCAGGAACGGGACGAACGTGGGCCGGAAGGTCGCGGAATGGCGGTCGACCGTCGGGCCCGTCCACCCGCACTGCCGTTGTCAGACCGTGCGTGTGCCCGCCGGCTGGGGGTTCGACGAGGATGGGGAGCTCGTGCCCGGCGGAAAGTTGGGGGCCCGCTATCAGTCGGCGGCTGACCTGGAGGCCGGCCTGGCGGCCGAGCAGGATCTGCGGAAAGGGCGCCGGCGGGAGGGGCCGATGACCTACCAGGGGATCCCGCTGGAGGTGGAGAACCCGGTGGGGAGCACCCGCTACTGGACGGACGAGTCGGGCGAGCAGGGGGAGACCCTCATGCGGGACGCTTACGGGTTCATCCGCCGGACGGCCGGGGCGGGTGCGGACGGGGAAGAGGTGGACGTGTTCGTGGGACCGGACCCTCGAGCTCCCCGCGCGTTCGTGGTGGAGCAGCAGGACCCGCACACTGGCCGGTGGGATGAGCAGAAGGTCATGCTCGGGTACGCCACGCAGGACCTGGCGGAGGCGGCCTACCGGGCCCACTACGATGTGCCCGACCTGTTCCTCCTCTACGCGACCCCGATGGAGCTCGACCACCTGCAGCGCTGGCTCGCCCAGCCCCCGCCGGAGGCGGTGGGCGGGCAGGCGGTGAAGCTGATGGTCCCCCGGCTGCGGAAGGCGACGGTGGAGGAGTACGCGCACACGCGGGCGGGCTTGCGAGCTCCCAGCCCGGCCGGGTCGGGCCCGAACTTCCTGGAGGGGATGATCCCCGCACTGCCCGAGCTCGACGTGTACACGCTGGAGGAGTTGATCGACCGGAACGGGCCGCTCCTGCGCCCGTCCGGGCAGAAGCCCGTGCTGGCCCCGCCTGACCGGTACCTGCCCCCGGAGGAGCCGACTCCGCTGGCCGCCCGCCCGGCGGCGGAGTTGCTGGACCAGGAGCGGGAGATCGTCCACCTGGAGGACCAACTGGACTCGCAGGACGTACAGGACCGGCGCGCGGGGCTGGAACGGGAGATCGCGCGCCAGGCGGGCGAGACCATGAACCTAGCCCACCCCGAGGATGAGACCGAGGGGGAGGGGCAGCCATGAGGTGCCAGCAGTGTGGGAACCACCTGGTGCAGCGGGCTGGAGATCAGGTGCGGTTGCGGGTGGAGGGGCCGATCACGTTCGACCAGGCAGGGGTGTGCCGGGGGAAGTGCTACTGGTGCAAGGCGGTGGTGGCCCTGCCTCTCCAGTTGACCCTCCCGGCCGGGCAGCCGATGCCCGGGGAGACCCTGCAGGTCCCCGCCGGTGCTTCTGGGACGGGTCGCAGGCGGATCGTCCGCACCCAGCCTGGGGCGGAGAAGGGGAGATCCCTTGACGAGCCTGGGGGCGATCGTGTAGGTTGAGATCCACGAGTCCGGGAAGACCCGGTGCGGCCAGGCGGGCCGGTAGGGGCGAACAGGCGAAAGCCAGTTCGCCCCTTCGTCGTTTCAGGGAGATCCGATGGCAGAAACGCCCTTCAAGTTCACCGTCGCGCTGGAAGCCTTCGAGAAGGCGGGCGCCCCGGTGGGCAAGCAGCGGCGGATCGGTGGGGTGGCCACGCTGGAGACGCGCGACCAGCAGGACGAGGTGGTGCTCGCCCGCGGGCTCAACTGGTCCTACTTCCTGAAGAACGGCTGGTTCAACAACAACCACGGGAAGGAACCCCAGGACGTTCTGGGCTACCCGGAGGACGCCCGCCTGTTCAAGAAGGGAACGGAGCTCCCGAACGGGAAGCGGGCGGACGCGGATGGCTGGTGGGTCGAGGGCTACTTGCTGGGCACGAAGAAGGCGGCGGAGACCTGGGATCTCGCCCGCTCGCTCGCGCAGACCCCCCGGCGCCTGGGGTTCTCGGTGGAGGGGAAGGTTCTCAGCCGGGAGGGCCCGGGCAATCGGACGATCACCCAGGCGCTCGTGCGGCACGTGGCGATCACGCACGTGCCGGTGAACGACAAGGCGACGCTGGAGGTGCTGACGAAGAGCTTGCGCGGGCTGGACCTCCCGGAGTCGGCGGAGGAGGAGCAGGAGCTCGAGCGTGCTCTCGCCCTCGGGGCGGTCAACCCGGCGAACCCAGGCCCGCTCCCCGCGGGCTCCCAGCCGGGGCCGACGGCCGGGCGGTTGCTCTCCCCGCGGTCGCTCGAGGGCGACCCCCGGCGGGGGAAGAAGAAGACCCCGCCGCACGTCCTGGACGTGCCGGCGGCCACGTTCTCGAAGTCGGAGGCCTGGCAGTGGGTGCGCGCCCGTCTGCCGGAGGCCACGGATGCACAGATCGGGCGCGTGCTCAACCTGGCGCAGCTCCAAAAAGGCTGCGCGACGGAGGGTCTCATGGCCAAGAAGGCGCTGGACGCGGCGAAGAAGAGCAAGAAGGCGGAGGACGAGCAGGAGCCCGCCGGCGGGAAGCCCGAGCCGGACGAGGGCGACGAGGAGGAGGAGGAGGAGGCGGACGAGAAGTCCCTCGACCTCTCGACGGACGACCTGGAGCGCAGCCTCTCCGCCCTCGAGTCGGCCGCGCAGGCGGACCAGCCCACCCGCAAGCAGGTGCTGCTGGAGAAGGCGGGCAAGTCCGGCCTGTCCAAGGCGGAGACGGACGAGCTGCACGAGATCCTGGGCGGCCGGCTGGCCGACCGGGACACCCCGCTGGGCGAGGAGCTCACGCGAGGCATGCGCGAGAGCGGGACCCTCCAGAAGTCGCTGGACGCCAGCGAGTTCCTGCAGGACTGGCAGGCGGAGATGGTGAAGTCGCTCGAGCAGCTCGGGGATCGGGTGGAGAAGTCGGACCGCGCCAGCTACGAGCTGAACATGCTGCTCGCGAAGGGCATGGTCGAGCTCGGGCGCAAGACGGTCGCGCTGGTGAAGGCGCTCGAGCAGATGGCCGCCCAGCCGGCGTCCCAGCCGCGCAGCCGGGGCGTCCAGCCGGGCATCCGCCCGCTGGTGAAGAGCCAGCCCGCCGCGGACGGCCAGCCCGGGGCGGAGAGCCCGCTGGGCGAGCTGACGAAGGGGCAGGTGCTGGACGCCATGTGCACCATGATGGAGAAGAGCATGCGCGAGGGCCGGGGCGGCCTGACGGCCGCCGGGGAGGACATCGCGACCGCGACCTCCCGGTTCGAGCAGTTCGGCTCCATGACGAAGACGATGGCCGGCGAGGTGCAGAAGTTCATCGGCCTGGGCAACCAGGGCTGACGGGTGATCGGGCCGTCCCGCCTGGCGGCCTGATCGCACCGGCTCTTCCGGCTGGGAGAAGAAACCAAGTTCCCCGGAAGGGGAGAGGAGAAGAAGAAGATGCTGCCGAACCAGATCAACATGGTGGGCCTCCGGGACTACCAGGGCGTGGAGGGATTCTTCGGCGCCATGGCGGGCTCGGAGGTGGATTTCCTGAACAAGGCGCTCGCGGCCGGTTCGGAGATCAACGCGCCCTCGCCCTTCACGGCCGGGGATGGGTTCGCCCTCCGCGTGGAGTCCCTGGAGTCCACGCTGAAGGTGACGACCTACAAGATGGAGCACCTGCGGTTCTTCCGCGGGATCCCGAAGCTCCCGGCGTACAACACCGTTGAGGAATTCAACCGGCTCGAGTCCTACGGCGCGAACGAGGAGTCGGCGTTCATCTCCGAGGGTGACCTGCCCAACGAGGACGACAGCCTGTTCTCGCGCCAGTACGCGCTGGTGAAGTTCCTGGGCACCACGCGCCGCGTCACCCACCCCATGACGCTGGTGCGGACCGCGCACGGACCGGCGATCGCGCAGGAGACCACGAACGGCACCATGCACTTGCTGAAGATGCTCGAGCGGGCGCTGTTCTACGGGGATCACACCCTGAGCGCGCTCCAGTTCGACGGGTTCGAGAAGCTGATCCGCGACAACTCGCCGACGACGAACGTCGTCGACCTGCGGGGCGCCCCCCTGAGCGAGGACGCCCTGGTGGACGGCTGCCTGATCGTCAACGACGCGCCCAACTACGGCAACCCCACCCACCTGCACCTGAACCCGAAGGTGAAGAGCGACCTGACGAAGACCTTCTTTCCGAAGGAGCGCGGCCCCTCGCTGAACGCGGGCGGGGGCAACATGATCGGCCTGGACATCAAGGGTTTCACCGCCCAGAGCGGTGACATCGCGTTCGAGCCGAACGTGTTCATCACCGACGGCGGCGCCCCCGGCGCGGCCGTGGGCGACGCCACCCGCCGGCCGGCCACCCCGGTGGCGGGCGCCTCCGCCACCCCGCCGGCCGCGCTCAGCCAGTTCGCCGCGGACGACGCGGGCAACTACCTGGTGTACGCGGTGGCGTGCAACCGGTACGGCCGCAGCGCGGCCGTCTGGGTGGACGGCGCGGTCATCGCCGTGGCCGCCGGGGACGAGATCACCTTCACCCTCACCCCCGGGTCGACCGTGGACGTGGAGTGGTACGACATCTACAGGACGCCCGTGGGTGGCGCCGCCGCGACCGCGCGGCGGGTGCTGCGCGTGCCGAACGCCGCGGGCGCGGGCGCGCAGACCATCAACGAGTACAACGCGAACATCCCGGGTTGCACCAGCGCGTTCCTCTTCCAGCAGAACCTGGAGTGCATGAGCTTCCGTCAGCTGGCGCCGATGCTGAAGATCCCCCTCGCCGTCATCGACAGCTCGGTGCGCTGGATGCAGCTGATCTACGGGGTGCCCGTGCTGTACACCCCGGGCAAGGTGCTGCTCTACCGGAACGTCGGCCGCGCCAGCGGGCACCTGTAAGAAGGTGCTGGGCCGTTGGTGAAGTACCCGCCCCGGGGGCCTTCGGGCCCCCGGGGTTGTCCGAAACTGGAGGTCTTGCCCGATGCAACGGATGCTGAATGACCAAGAGTTCTCGTGCATCCCGACCCCGACGGAGAAGGCGCTGATCAGCGGGGCTGTCACGACCCTGCCCGCCCTGGTGGCCAACACGCCTTCCACGGTGGAGAAGGCGGCGCTGCCCGGGCTGATCGCCAACGGCCCGACCGCGGGGGAGAAGGCGAGCTTCGCGAACATCCCGAGCGCGGGGGAGAAGGCGGGGCTGGTGAACCTGCCGAGCGCGGGGGAGAAGGCGGCGCTGCCGAACATCCCGAGCGCGGCGGACAAGGCCTTCCTCGCCCGCCAGCAGGGCATCCTGCCCGTCTGCCTGCCCATCTACCAGAACATGAGCGCGGCGGGCCTGTGCGCGCTCGCCGACTGGGCGGACGGGGCGCTGGTGCTGGCCGCCCAGCCGGACGTGCCCCGGAACGTGACGATCGCGCTGACGGACGCGGACAACTCCTGCACCGGCCTGATCACCGTCACCGGCGTCGACCACCAGGGACGGGCGGTGGTGGAAACCATGTCCCCGGACGGCGCGGGCGGCGGGAAAGCGCTGGTGGGCACCAAGATCTTCGCCCGCGTCACCTCCGTCGTGATCTCCGGGGCGGCCGGGTTCGCCCCCGGCGACCAGGTGTCCTGCGGGTTCGGCCTGAAGTTCGGCATCCCGTTCGACCTGAGCGCGGGGGCCGAGGTGCTGCACGCCTACGTCGAGGGCGTGCGCCAGGCGGGGCCGACGATCACCACCGGGGTGAGCCTGAGCGGGATCGTGCTCGCGGGCGATCCGGCGATTCTCCCCGGCTTCCTGCTGCTGTTCATCAAGCCCGCCTGATCGCGCTGACGCGCGCTGGGCGAGAAGGAAAGGAAAGAACGACCATGGAACGAACCCTGGGACCGACGGAGCTGGCGCGCATCCCGAGCGCGGACGAGAAGCTGGTGCTCGCGCGCCAGCAGGTCGGGAGCATCTTCTGCTTCATGGGGGCGCCCCTCCTGGAGGACGCGGACCTGATCAGCGTGGCCGCCGACTGGGCGGACGGTGCTCGGGTGATCGCCGCGCAGCCGGACGTGCCGCGCAACCTGACCGCCCTGCTGGTGGACGCGAACGCCTCCATCCTGACGGGCACGCTGACGATCACGGGCGTGGACGCGCAGGGCCGTCCGGTGGTGGAGGTCATGACCGTCGCGGCCGGCGTGGGCCTGGCCTTCACGGGCACGAAGATCTTCGCCCGCGTGGACACCGCGGTGATCACCGACACGACCGGCGTGGTGAACGCGGGCGCCGACCAGCTGGTGATCGGCGTGGGCAGCGTGATCGGCCTGCCGGTGGACATCGAGCGCGCGGCGGAGGTCATGTTCGCCTACCTGGGCGGCACGCTGACCACCCCGGACGCGGTGGCCACCGGGGTGAGCACCTCCGGGGTGAACCTCACGAGCGGCACCTACGACGGGACGAAGCTGATGAGCGCGATCATCCAGCCGAGCAGGCGGATCGTCGCCTGACGGCGGAGAAGGGAAGGGGGTTCCCACGATGGACCTGCGAAACACGAAGGCGTACATGCGCGGCCAGCGCCTGAGCGTGGATGGCCGGATCTACCAACTGGACGGCGAGGGGATCGTGCGCGGGGTGTCGGCCGCGGACGCGCGCACGCTCCTGCAGGGCAAGGACTGGACGGTGGTGAACGGCAAGCTGCCGCCCGCCCCCGTCCAGCCCGTGGTCCCGCTGGTCGCCCCGAAGCCCGTGCCGGTTCCGCCCGCGCCGGCCGGGCTGGGCCGGTCGGAGGGCAACCTGCCCGCTCCGCAGATGGTGGCGCAGCCGGCCGAGATGGCGGCCGGGCAGGCGCCTGTTCCGCAGCCGTCGGATGAGCCGTTCCCGGCGGAGGCGGACCAGCTGGTGGGCGAGCCCCCGGTGGTGGCCCCTCCGTTCCCGGCGGAGGTCGAGCAGGCCAAGCCGGAGACCCAGCCGGTGGCCGAGCCCGCGGTCGAGGAGGACTGGCCGGCCCCCTCGGAGGAGATGAGCTCCCAGTACCTGCGGGAGATGGCGAAGGCGTACGGGGTGGAGCTCCCCCACGGGCTGAAGAAGAAGGCGGAGATGGTCAGCCTGATCAGGGCGGCCAGGTCGGAGTCGGAGAACAAGTCCTGACCCAGGCGGAGCCCGGGCGGGCTACCTGCCTGACGAGGTGAACGAACATGACGGCGAACAACCGAACCCCCCGGGACGCGAAGCAGGCGGTCGTGCACTGCGCGGAGCAGGGGATGCCCAACCTGTGCGGGGCCGCCCGGCGCGGGGTGTCCATCCAGCACTTCGAGGTGACGGTCCCCGGCGCCGCCGTCCAGGTGGCCCTGGACTTCGAGGCGCTGGGCGGGATGCGCATGCACGACGCGCTGTACACCGTGCAGCTGACGAACCACGTCACGCAGGGCACCGGCCTCAGCCTGGTGGCCAACCGGACGGCCGCGGGCCTGCTGGTGACCAGCGTGGCCGGCAACGACGTGCTGGACGTGCTGGTGATCGGCCAGTTGGCTGGTCAGCTCGCCTGAGAGCCCGTGTAGGGCCCCGGGGCCCGTGGGCTCGAGTAAGGGCAGGGCCAGGCCCGGGTGACGGCGGTGGTCGAACAGTTGCCCTTGGAGCGCACGGAGGTCCCACATGTCCATCATGCAAGTCCGCGGTGGCTTCCCTCGACCCTGGCGGGAGACCGTCGGGGTGGCCGGGCGAGTCCACCAGTTCCCCTTCTACACGTCCTTCTTGCAGGTGCACGCGGATACCAACCCCATCCGCCTGTACTTCACGGAGGAGGACTTCACGGCGGACGCGAACTACTGGGAGGGCTTCGACTACGAGGGCCCGGCGGAGATCATCCGCCTGTGGTTGCGGGGGGTGGGCGGGAACTCGGTGGTCCAGGTGATGGCCTACCAGCGGCGTGGTTGAGAGGAGGCCGGTCATGTTGGAGAAGAAGCGGTGGCTGCAGAGCTGGGGGTTCGGCGTGGTGTTCTTCCTCTGCGCGCTGTTCGCCTGGCAGGCGAGCGCGCAGACGCTGATCGAGGGAGTGGACGGGACGGGAACGCGCCGGCGCGTGCTGGTGGACGCGACGGGGAAGATCATCCTGTCCACCGCGGCGGCGCTGGGCCTGGTGCAGGTAGCCGGCGGGAACGGAACCAGTGTGGCCACGGCGACCAACCCGTTTCCTGTGCGTCCTTCGGCCGACGGTACGAACCCGGTGGACGCGACGCACCCGCTGATGAGCCAGATCACCGACGGGGTGAAGGCGCGGATTCCCCCGTGGGCCAAGGCCGACGACGATGACGACACCAACGAGGTGGTCATCCAGGCGGCGCCGGCCGTGGAGTACACGCTTCCGGGTGCCGGGTGGTACGAGATCACCGCATCCGGAAACAGCGCGTGCATCATCTGCGGGGCCGCTCCGACCGCGGTAATGAACACGGCATGCACGATTCGGGTGATGGAGGGAGTGACCAGGCGGTTGCCATTGACCGGTCCCAAGTGCTCAGTGATCGGCCCGAGCGCGGCTGGGTACGTGCACTTCCTGTACCTGAACCCGGCCCTGTGAGGGTAGACCGATGCGCCGCCTGCTGCTGATCCTCTTCTTGCTGGACCTCGCCGTGTGTCTGCCCGGGTGGGCGCAGGACGAGGATGGCGACTCCGGCCTGGTCCGTGCCTACCACCTCGACCGTTCCGGGGTCGGCAGTTCCGACCTCTGCGACACCTCCATCGGTTGCCCCACGTTGGGCATCTGGTTCGACGATGCTGTGGCGGCCACGTACACGACGGAGATCGGCGGGTACGTAATGACGGTGCACGGCAACCCGACGCGGGTCAGCGGTCCGACGTGGCCGTCGGGGCTGACCACGCCGGGCTACAACTGGCGGTTCGACGGGACCGGGGACTACCTCTCGTTGGCCGACGACCCGGCGTTCGAGGTGGCCGACTTCAGCGTGTTCATGTGCTTCATCCCGAGGGCGGGGATCACCACCAATGATGGGTTTATCGGAAAGAGCACGGCAGCGGGGAATCAGCGATCCTGGGGTGTCTATACTGGCAACGGCACGGACGTGCGGCTTGTCGTTTCATCCGATGGAACATCTTCGACGGTGCTAACCAAGGCCACATCGATCACATCGAATCGTCTCTCGTGCGTGACGGTCTCCTATCAGTCTACTGGGTACGCCGACGGATCGTGTGTGGCGAGCATTTGGGTTGACGAGTTGGCGGTTGCCACAGGGAATGCAATGAAGGGCCCGCCGCTCACAGGAACGGCGGATCTTACCATCGGAATTATTACGGCGTTTGGTGCCGACATCCCCGCCGACATCTTCGTTGTCGCCTACTACCCCGGGGTTTTGACCGCGGCAGACCATCAGCGGTTGAACAGGCGCTTTCGTGGCCTCTACGACGGCAGCGGCAATAACCCCGTGACCGTGACCGCGGCGACCATGCCCGCGCTCCCCCTCGCGTACCCGACCGGCGGCGTGAGCCCGTTCATCATCGACATGCCCGCGAATAGCAACATGATCGGCGCCGTGGCGGCGGGCTCAGGTGGGCTCTACGGCGCATCGGCTGTGACCAACCTCGTCCAGCGGTCGAGCTTCGAGACCTGGGCCGCTGGCGCCGCGACAGGCTGGCCCGAGACCCCCACGGGCGCGGGCGATGCGACCCAGAACACGACCCTCGCGGCGCACGGGTCGAGCAGCATGCAGCTCAACTGCCCGGGCGCGGCCGACGCGATCACCATCACGGGCGCTTGCATGACGGTGACGGGAGGCGCGGTCTACTCGCTCTCCTGGTACGACTACCTTGTGAGCGGCGCGGGCGCGCTGGACGTGGCGATCTATGAGGACGACTCGGCCGACTGCGGATCACCCACGGGGCACACCACGATCGGCGTGGTGCCCATCGCCACGACCTGGAACAAGCGGACCAGTCCCTACACGATGCAGGCGGGCACCATCAGGGCGCAGCTCTGGTTCACCCTGCCCGCGGCTGCGGCCCAGGTGGCCCTGGTGGACGCTCCGCAACTGAGGCTCGGCACGGCGACCGATGCCTACTGCGATCAGAATGTCGATGCGCCCTCGGTGTGCTCAACCATGGTCCAGAGCGTGGCCGACAACGGGAGTCTCATCTCGGCCAACGGGTCGAGCAGCATCGTTGGAACGTGGCGAAGCCCATGGGCGGCGGCGGCGTCTTTGACGATAGCTGCCTCCGGTGCACTGAGCGCAGCGAATTCAATTGTGATCATCATCGAGGGCGCTCTAGACAGGCCAAGTTTCTACGTGTACGACGGCGCGGCAGGCGCAAAGGCAGCGCAGCCTCTGGCCGTCAATTGGCTTGCCAATACAGACTACACGCTTAAAACAAGACGTGACTCATCTGGTGCTATAGGGATCTATTGGAATTCTGCTTGGGTTCAGCCCGGAGCAGGAGCCGGAACCGGAAAGCGTACCGGATCGCAAGCCGTGTTTTACGTCGCGGGAAGCGCGACGGCCGGATTCGATCTGTGGGTCCGAGACCTTCAGACCTATCGAAGGATGGTCCAATGAGCCAGAAAACACGGAGCGAGCAGGCCGCAAAGTGGAGAGCGGCCAACAGAACAAAGGCCACCGAGGCAACAAGGCGGTGGAGAATCGCGCATCCGGACAGAGAAAAGACGCAGAACCTTTCCAGGAGATACGGGATTACCAACGAAGACTACAACGAGATACTTGCCGGGCAGGACAACAAGTGTGCCGTGTGCAAGTGCTCTGTTGATTCAGGCAGGAAATTCAGCGTGGACCACAGCCACCTTCTCGGGAACGTGCGCGGGATTCTCTGCTCGAACTGCAACGCGATGCTCGGGCAGGCGCACGACATGCCGAGCGTTCTGCGCGCTGCGGCCGAGTATCTGGAAAGGGCGATGGTGGACTAGATGAACTTCAAGATCACCGCTGGACTCGTGGTGCTCGCCGCTGGAGGCGTGGCGCTGGGCCTGCTGGGCGGGGGCGAGACGGGCAAGCCGGGAGACGTGGGGCCCGAGCCCGCGAAGGTCGAGGCCGCCCGCGTCGAGCTGCGCGTGGCCCTGCTCAAGTCCGACTGCGCCCCGGAGCCCCCCGCGCGGCCGGACCTGTTCGACTGCTGGGAATGGTTCTGCGAGCAGGCAGCGGGGGGGGCCAAGGAGGCGTGCCGCTGGCGGCTCGACTTCCACCCGCTGGGCTGCGCCGACCTCCAGCACATGATCAAGGTGGACGTGCCAGAGTACGCGACCGACGCCAAGGGCAACCCCATCAAGACGGGCAAGACCTACGTTCGGGAGCTGCCCGCCTGCCTTCCGCTGGACGCGGGTGGCCTCTGCCACACTGTGGATCCCGCGTGGCTGGCAGCCCTGGAGGCTCACCTTGCGGGCGTGGCCGCACAGGAGGCCGAGCGCGCCAAGTGCCCCGGCGGCTCCCAGGCTGCGCCAGCGGGCCACGGGTGCCTGTGCATGGCCGAGGCGAGCGCGGAGGCCGTGGCCGATGAGGCCGTGGCCGTGGGCGACCTGCCCGCGAAGGATCGCGTCAACCTGGTGGTCTGCTGCGACCACGAGCGATCCAGGGTGCTGCGTCTGCCCGCGGCGGTAGAGCCCGGGAAGGAATGCCGCATCATCGGCCAGCCGGTGAGCGACTTCAGTATGGGCGAGTACGAGACCGACTTCTACAGGCTGATGACCGCGGCGTGCTCGCCATGTGCTGGCCCCGGGGGCGTGTGCCCGGACTGCCTGTGCCAGCCCGGCGGGTGCGCCGCGGCGTGCAGGTAGGGTGGCGAACAACGGAGGCTCATCGTGGCAGAACCATCTGGATTTCTCGCATCCCTCGGACCGGGTTGGACCGCGCTGATCTTCGCCGGCGGCGGCATGCTGATCGCCGGGCTGTTCACCCTGGTGGTCGTGCTGCTCCGGAGGGAGCTCGGCCGGCACGAGACCTACATGCAGAAGACCGACGGGCTCCTGAAGGAGCTGGGGACCACGTTCACCGCGATGGCCAAGGCTCAGTCCGACAAGGACGCCGCGCTGGTCGAGCGGTACTCGGTGCTGGGTGAGCGCCTGAAGTTCACCGAGCAGACGGGTGCCCTGACGCAGGATCGGTTGCGCGAGGGTTCGCAGGCCATGCAGGCTATCCGGGAGTCCATCGCCGCGGAGAAGGATTCGCGCGAGAAGTTCGAGCGGGAGTTCGCCGAGCGGCAGGTCAAGTTCGAGCAGGAGGCGCACACCCGGCAACTCGCCTTCGCCGGCCAGTGGCAGACGACACTGGTAGACCTGACCAACCGATTCGTCGGGCAGGCTGCCCTGGACGAGTACCGGATGCGGCACGAGCAGGATCACAGCCGGGTCGAGGTGCGGTTGTCCAGGCAGGAAGAGCTGATGGAGAAGATGGAGCAGACCGTGCACGGGATCGACAAGAAGCTCGAGGGCGGCATTCAGACGATCGCTGCCCTGCTAGCCAAGCACGTGACCATCGGGTCGGCCAAGGACGACTGCGGGGAGCCCGCGCACGGTAAGGGCGGGAGGTAGACTGTGGCTGTTGTCACTGCGCAACTGACGGTCACCGACCCCGAAGCCGCGATCGGGTCGTACCAGTACGTGCGCATCTACCGGTCGACCACCGGGGTGCCCGGGTCGTACGTGGAGCTCACCACGCCGGCCACCCGTCTCCACCTGCTGAAGGACGCACAGGTCTACTACTGGGTGGACCCGGTGGGGGCGTTGACCTACTACTACCAGGCCAAGCTGTACAACCCGGTGGGGGCCCTGCTGGGACCCGAGGTGACGATGGCTGTGGAGGCCGGGGCGAACCCGCTGGCCATCGTGTCCGTCGGGGAGCTGAAAGAGCACTACCTGTTCGGCGTGGATCTGACGGACGACCTGAAACGCGCGTACCCGGATAGCATGTTCGAGGAGTTCGTGCGCGCGGCCGTGGACCAGGTGTCGATCGATCTGGACATCCCGCTTCTTCCCGAGGACGTGGTGGGGGAGAAGCACGACTTCAACCGGGAGGACTACAGCAAGTACATTTTCATCCAGTTGAAGAAGGCCCCCCTACTGTCTGTGCAGGAAGTCCGGATGGTCATGCCCGGGGAGCAGACGATTCTCACCTGCGACGCAAGCTGGCTGCACCCGCAACTGGACAGCGGCCAGTTGCAGGTGGTGCCCGGTGCAGGCATCGCTGGCAGCATCCTGCTGGGAGCGAGCGGGGCGTACATGCCGCTCATCTACGGGTCGTGCAAGCACGTGCCGGACATTTTCCGGGTGGACTACCTGGCCGGCCTCTGGCCGACTCCGCGGCAGGTGAAGGACCTGGTGGCCATGCTGGCCTGCTTCGGCCCGTTGAACACGGCGGGTGACCTGATTGCTGGCGCTGGCATCGCCAGCAAGTCGTTGGGGATCGATGGGCTGAGTCAGTCCATCGGTACCACCTCGAGCGCGACCAACTCCGGGTATGGCGCGCGGCTGCTGATCTACGCGAAGAAGATCAAGGAGCTGCTGCCCAAGCTCCGCCGCTACTACAAGGGCGTGCGAATGGTGGTGGTCTGACATGCCGCTCGCGCGCACGCAACCAGAGTACCCGGTGCTCGGTCTCCCCGAGGGGGTGAAGACCGGCCCGCGTGCGGACTTCCGGACGAATGAGTTCCTGGTCGCGATTGAAACGATGGGCGCCCTTCTCGCCTGGAGCCGAGCGTGCGCGTGCCCATGCGCTCGATTGGAGGGGAGCACGCAGCCGGACATGAACTGCTCTCTCTGCCACGGGCGGGGTCTCTTCTACTTCGGGGCGCCCAGTGCGCAAGACTTGACGGGCTACACGTTGAACAGCGTGCAGCAGCACCTGATCTCCCTGGATGACGCGATGGTAATTCGCGGGCTGGTAATCGGGCAGACGACGCAGCCGAACCCGTGGGATCGGCTGAGCCGATGGATGCCCGGAACTGCCCAACTGACGGTCCGGCCGGAGAACAAGGTGGGCTTCTACGATCGGCTGGTCGACCTGGAGTCCCAGATGGCCTACTCGGAGGACGTGCTGGCCTCCGGTGGGGCTTCGCAGGTTCTCCGCTACCCGGCGACGGCGGTGAACCTGGTCCGCTCTCTCGCCCACGTGTACGAGCCGGACGGCGATTACCAGGTGGGGGACGCGGGGGAACTCCTGTGGGCGCCCGGGCGAGCTCCCGCGGCGGGGGAGCACCTGGCTGTCCACTACCTGTGCCACCCGACCTGGCTGGTTATCGAGTACCCGCACGTGGCCCGGGTGACGACGGTGAAAAACAAGGTGGTCAGCCCGCTGACGCCCGTGGGAGACCCACGCGATCTGCCGCTGCAGGCGCTCATCCGGCTGGACTTCTTGCCCGATCCGGAGACGACCAGCGAGGGGAGTGCCACATGATCCTGCTGGGCGTGGAAAAAGCGCTGATCCCGCAGGAGCTGCTGGACCAGTTGACGACCGACCAGACAGACCAACTGGTGGGCGACCTGGCGGCCGGCGCACACCGGCACTGGTTGCGGTTGGTGGAGCGAGACCAGCAGGCGGGCAGCGAGTCCTTCCGGGCGGAGTACGCGAACGGGCTGCAGGAGGCTCAGCGGGTGGGCAGGGCGGCCGTGCTCAGTCTGGTGGGTTGGGCGGGCAACCTGCTCGAGCACGGGTCGCCCGCGGTGGACCTGCGGGACATCCTGCTGGGCCCGAACGTGCCGACCGCTCCGATGGGAGAGCGGGGGAAGCACGAGAACTTGCTGGGCGGGTTCTTTCGCGCCATCCCCTTCCGGCACGGCACCCCCGGGCGCCCGGGAGCTCCCCGGACCGGGCAGTCGGGGAAGGAGATGGGGATGGCCTACCGGCGAAAGCTCGGCCTGCAGGAGTCCAAGCGGCTGGGCCAGGAGATCTACCGGCGGGCGAAGGCGCTGAAGCCCACGGTGGGCGGGCCGGGCGGCCGGCCCGTGTACGGGGAACGGCTGCCCGCCGGGTTGGCCCCGAAGCTGCGGGCGCACCACCGGACGGACATCTACGCAGGGATGATCCGGGAGGAGAAGAAGTACGTGGTGCGCGCGCAGGGTGAGTACATGACGTTCCGGACGATCAGCACGACCAGCGGGGAAGGCTGGATCCGGAAGGCGATCCCCGCCCGGAACTTCGCACAGCGGACGCGCGAGTGGGTGGAACGGCAGGCGCCGGCGGCCATCCGGCTGCTGTTGCAAGGGGCGAGCAAGCCGATCGTTCGGTTGCCCCTGCGGGGGGAGGGTAAGCAGCGATGATCCATCGGTTGGTCCATCAGGTGGTGAAGACGGGCATGAACGCCTTCCTCGCGGATGCGCGGATGGTGGACGACCTGTTCACCGAGCTGTTCGCCCTGCCGGTCGAGGAGGTGGAGAGCATCCGCACCTACCTGCAGTCGCACACCCTGCGGGTCGTGAACGGGTACCCGCGGGTGGACGTGAACCCGCCGTTGGTGGCGATCATCCTCTCGCAGGAAGGAGAGGACGAACACTTCCTCGGCTACCTGGCAGGCATGGTGGATGAGGACGGGGATCCGGCGATGCGGGGGGCGGAGGTGCAGGGCTCGAGCTGGAAGCACACCTTCCAGCTACCGGTGGTGACGGAGCACCCGGACGTGACGGCCGCCTACTACGAGGCGTTGAAGACCGTGCTGATCGCTGGCATCCCCACGCTGGTGGAAGGCGGTTGCTGGGGGTTCCAGCTGTCGGGGGCGGAGCTCGCGCCCGACCCCCGGTACATCCCGGAGGGGCTGTTCGTTCGGCAGCTCACCCTTTCGTTGAACGCGCCCTTCCTCTACTTCAACCGGGCGAGCGCGCTGGGCAAGGCTTTCCAGGTGAGCGGGTTGCACGTGGATCGTTCGGGTAGCCCGAGCGACCCGGGGGCGGTGAAAACTAACATCGGCGTGTTCGCCGAGGGAGAGGACGAATGAGCAAGCGGAAGCAGGACGCGCAGGAGGGGCTGCCAGCGGTGGAGCTCGATCACCAGGAGACGGAGTTCCTGAACGCTCCGGTGGAGCCCGTGCTCCCGCAACCGCCGGCTGCGGTGGTCAAGGTGGCGGCGCCCGTGCGTGGGGAAGGGATGATCCGCCTGGAAGTCTTCCTCCGCCTGACGGGGAAGAAGGCGGACCAGTTGGTCCCGTTCGCCCGGTGGGCGAAGAAGCAGCGGCTGCTCCCCCGGCCGATGGCCGAGTGGAAAGCGCTGTTCAACCAGTTTCTGAACCGGCCGGTCACCGGCTGAGTAGGAGGTTCCAATGGCCCCCAGCACCATCTTCTTCAACGGCCGGCTGATCAGCCGGCCCGGCGCGTACTCCGAGATCGACGCCTCCGGCCTGGAGGCGGTCGGTCTGGGCGCGAGCGGGATCGTCGCGGTTCTCGGCGAGGCTGCGGGTGGCATCCCGCACGACCAGCTGACCACCGTGGACGATATCCAGCGGTTCACCAAGCCGGAGGCCATGCGGGCAGCCTTCCGGTCCGGCCCCCTGCGGGAGGTGGCGGACATGCTGTTCGGCCCCTCGCAGGATCCGGACATCCGCGGGGGCGCCCAGCAGGTGGTGACCATGAAGGTCAACCCCGCGCGGGCGAGCACGGGCGTCCTGCCGAACGCTTACGGGAACGCGCTGGATCTGACCAGCCGCGACTACGGGGAGCACACGAAGCAGATCACCATGGAGGTCGCGACCGGGACGAACAAGGGCAAGCTGCTGACGGTCACCCTCGAGGACGACCTGGAGACCTGGGACGACGTGGGCGGGGATGCCATCTTCCAGCTCCAGTACACGAACAGCGGCCTGGCCTGGGAGACGATGACCGCCGGGGTGGCCTCCGATGGGGATATCGTGTGCGCCGGCACCCGGGCGGACGCCGGTCTGGACGCGGAGATCAACGCGCAGCTGCTGGGCAACAGCGTGCTGCACGTGGTCAGTTCGGACGCGGGCGACGTGGGCATGGACCTGGTGGCCTACGGGCTGAACGCGGCCGGGGCTGCCCAGCAGGAGACCATCCGGCTGACCGGTACCACGATCAAGTCTGGCCTGCTGACCTTCAGCAAGGTTTACGGCGCGAAGATCATCGGCACCACCGCGGGGAACGTGACGATCAAGGACTCGACGGACGTGACGCTGGTGCTCACCGTGGCCGCCGGCGCGAACCCGAAGAGGGCCCTGCAGTACGGGCAGGCCATGTACGTGTCCGGTGGGGCGGTGACGGTCGTTGCCGGTGCGGCGTCGGTGAAGAACGTGGTGGTCGCCGGGCTGAGCCCCACGGGCGCTGCCCAGGTGGAGAAGCTGACGCTCAACGGGGTGGTCCCCGTGGTGGGTGCTGCCCTCTGGTCGAAGGTGACGGAGCTCGTGCTCGGGGACGTGGCGGCGGCCACCACCGTCACCACGAGCGCGGAGGTCGCCCGGGCGAACTCGGCGGTGCAGAACACCCTGCAGAAGGCGGCCGATTACTTCAACGCCCGGTACGATGCCGTCGCACTGGCCGGCTTCACCTGGACGATGCTGACCGGCCTGACGGCCATGTCGCCCACCATTCTGGACATCACCATCGGTGGGGCGGGCGTGGTGAGCTGCCTGACCCCGGCGAACCCGAGCTTCTACGCTGATCTCTGGGCCTGCCAGTACCAGCTGGACACGTACAGCCAGATGGTGAGCGCGGAGATCTCGGCCGGTGCTGTCGGGGGAGCCCCGCTGAACACGGCCACCCCCGTCTTCCTCGACGGAGGGACGGAGGGAACGACCGCCTTCGCCGACTGGCAGGCGGCCCTCAACTGGCTGAAGCAGGTGCGGGTGAACTCGGTGGTCGTCCTGACGGGTGACCCGGCGGTGCACGCCGCGCTGGACGCGCACTGCGCCTACTGCTGCGGGGTGGGTCGGAGCGAGCGCGACGGGTTCGTGGGCCTGCTGAACGCCGGGCTGACGGACGTGCCGACGAAGGCACAGGTGAAGTCCCAGATCGTCGACCTGAACTCCCGGCACATCCGGGCGAGCGCGCAGGCCATCCAGCGGTACGACTCGGTGGGGGAGCGGACGGAGTTCATGCCCTACTACCTGGCCGCCTGTCTGGCGGGCATGCAGGCGGGCTCGCCGGTGGGCACTCCGCTCACCCGCAAGCTGGTGAACGTGCTGTCCCTCCGGCAGGATGCGAGCTGGAACCCGGTGGACGACGCGGAGGAGCTGATCCAGGCCGGGCTGTGCTTCCTCGAGCAGGTGGACGGCGTGGGCCGCCGGGTGGTCCGGAACGTGACCACCCACCTGTCGACCGCGAACCTGGCCTTCACCGAGGGGTCGGTGAACGAGGCGGTGAACTACGCGGCCTACACGTACAGAACTGGCATGGAGGTGATCGTCGGGCAGAAGGGCTTCGCCGGGACGGTGAACGCGGCGATCGGGAACGGGACGAACCTCCTGGGCCTCCTGTCGGACGAGCTGGTGATCACCAGTTGGCGGTCGCAGGCGGCGGAGTTGCTGAACGACATGCTGGAGATGAGCGTGGAGCTCTCCCCGGTAATGCCCATCAACTTCGTGCCCATCACCATCCACCTCGCGAACTTCCAGCTCACCGCCTAAGCGCGGGGCGCGGCCGAAAGGAGATTGGTCATGGGTATGGCGGACAAGACGAAGGGCGCGATCCTGACCGGGTGTCGGGCTCGTCTGATGATCCAGGGCGTGCAGGTGGGGTACGCCCGCGGGGTCGAGCTGTCGGAGGCCATCCAGTACGACCCCGCGCGGGTGCTGGGGAACATCGAGGTGGAGGAGCACGTCCCGCTCGCGTACGACGTGCGCTTCAGCTGCTCGATGTACCGGCTGGTCGGGGAGACGCTGAAGAAGGCCGGCTGGTTCCCCGGGGTGGGCAAGTCCACCAGGGAGCACCTGATGAACGTGCTCACCAGCGGTGACCTGTCGGCCACCCTGGAGGACGTGAAGACCGGGCAGATCGTCGCGAACGTGGAGCAGGTGAAGATCGCCAGCCACAACTGGTCGGTCACCAGCGGGGACGCGGTGGGCGAGCAGGTGGAGTTCGTGGCCGTTCGGATCCGGGACGAGACGGGCGAGTAGCAGGCAAGTCGTCGTGGGCGGCCGGCCTGGCCGGTCGCTTGGGGCCCCGCGGGTGCACCCCCCACCCGCGGGGCCCCGCTTTATCCGCCCAGCCCTTGCCCCTTGGGGGTCTGCCGGTGCATCCTCGGGGGGTAACCACCCGGGAGTGACCGGGAGAACAGGGGAACGACGATGCCGTCCACGAAGCCGAATGCCCAGGAGCTGGTCGACCGCCTCACACCCGGCCACCTGTCCGCCGATGCCCTCCGGGAGGAGATGGAGCAGCAGGGGGAGAAGAAAGCGGCGGAGGCCGTGCCTCCGGAGGAGGGTGGGAAGCACGAGCGGGAGTACACCTGGACCTTCCGCTGGAAGGATGGCCGGGGTCGGGTGTGGGAGGGGGAGTTCACGAACAAGGTGTTGCCCATCCGGGATCGGCAGCGGGTGGGCCAGTTGCAGGCCCGGCTGGCCGGGGGAATCCCGTACGAGCAACTGGACCCGGACACCCGGGGGATCAACCGGATGATCGCCCACCTGACCTTCTCGCTGAAGAAGCGCCCGAAGTGGGCGGAGGACCTGCAGGCGTTGGAGGACGTGCAGTTGCTGTCCGAGCTGTATGTGGAGGTGATCGACCACGAGAGCACGTTTCTCGGACTCAACGCACCTGCGGCGGAGAGCGAGATCTGAGTACGAGCAGGGGTTGACCCGTCTTCGCCGGTGGTGGGAAGGGAAGCACCACCAGCCGGCAGTGGGAAACCCGCTGTTCGAGCAGCAGACGGCGGCCGACCTGGAGGTGGAGATGTTGCAGGACCTGCTGGCCACCCGGGAAGAGCTGGAGCGCCAGCTCGAGCAGGAGCACGATCTCCGGGAGCGCGTGCGCTTGCGGGAACGCCTGGAAGATCTCCACCGGGCCCTCGGGGAAAAGAAGAGCGAGCTGGTGGAGGACCCGCTGGTGGACGAGTGGGAGGCGGAGATCTTGGCTGGGCGTACCCCCAACTTCCAGGCCGGCCGACGGTAGGGAGCAACGACGATGCCGATGAACACGCAAGTCCGAACCGATTTGGTGATCAGCGCGCAGACCAAGGGGTTCGACAAGGCGCTGCGGGATACGCTGGGGCTCAGCCAGAAGGCGCTGGATGCCCTTCGGTCGGAGGCCGTGGCGTTCGGCAAAGTGGACGACAAGATCAAGGGGCTGCGTTCCCGCGTCAGCCAGTTGGCGAAGGAGCAGTTGGACCTCGGGCGGGCGATGAAATCGGCCGGGGATCAGAACTCGGACGCCTTCCTGGAGATGGAGAAGCGCCTGCGGGCCGTCCGGCAGGAGAGCCGGGAGGCGGCGACGGAGGCGAACCTGCTGAGCGCCGCCTTCTCCAGGGAGGCGGAGGCGGCCAGGAAACTCGGGCAGGCGGCGGCGACGATCGAGCGCGCGCACGGAAGCCGCCGAGAGCGAGCTCGGGGGGCGTTCGGACAGGGGTTGCTGCAGACGCTCATGCCCCAGGCGGCGGGGATGTTCTTGGACCGGGGCCCGGGCATGCGCCAGCAGGCGGCCGGCCAGTTGACGGGTGGGGTAATCCGCCGGGGTTTGGGCGGGCTCGGGTCATTCTTGAGCACGCCATTCACTGGCTTGTCCGGCCTGGCAGGCTCTCTGCAAGCTCTTCCTTTCGGAGGGATTGCCGCCGGCCAGTTGATGGCCAGCGCGGGTTACGCTGGGCAGGCCTTGCAGTACCAGCAGACCCGGCTAGGTCTCAGTCCGTTTGTTGGATCTCTTCCGGGCAGCCCCCGGCTTGGGCTCGGCCCCAGGCCGGAAGGGGGCCCGACTGCGCTCACCTCCGCCATTCTGGGGGCGGTCTTTTCTCGTCCGCGCGGAGAACCGTCTCTGGGGGATGCCTGGAGAAAAGGGATGACGGCTATGGGGCGGGTGGATGCCAACCCGTGGGCGGCTGCCCAGGCGGGGGTACGCCCTGCGGCGTTGGGGGGTAGAGAATCGTTGGCGGACAAGGTGACGAATCCCTCGGAAGCCCTGTTTTCGCAGGCCCAACAAACATGGGATCGGGCAGCAAAAATCAGGCGGGGGTCCATGGGTCCTGATACGTCGATCGGCGGGGTGGGCAGCCGATTGGCCGGCATGAGCCAGCAGGAGAGCTTGCAGTTCGTCGGGGAGTTCATGCAGCGAGCGGGCGGCCGGCTCGAGGGGGGCGCCGAGGGGGTGGGCGCGCAGAACCAGATGTACCGGACAGCCCAGGCAGCCATGGCGGCCAAAACCTTGTTCGGGGTGGACACCGGGGTGAGCGGGGCGTTCGGGGCGGCCGGACGCCGGGCGGGTGCTCTTGGCGGCTCGGGAGGCATGGGCGCTGAGTCGTTGCAGGAGGCGCTGCGGGATGCCGTGAAATTAGGCTTTGAGGGCTCGGAAGTAAACACGTACATGGAGATCGTAGCCTCCGGTATCCAAAATTGGGAGAGAACGGGAATCCCGATGGAGAAAGATCCGCTTACATCCCTAACGGGAGCAATCGCTGGAGGAGGAGGGATCACAGCCACCCGTGCTCTTAGAATGGCCGGGGGGATGCAACAGCACCTGCAGACGATCGGCCAGCGGGGATTGTCTTCCGGGCTGGACTTGCTGGCCCTCCAGGAGTTCGGCGGCTACCGGGGGCAGGGAGCGGGGGACTACCTGCGGTCGACGATCAAGCTGGAGCAGATGTCCGGGGAGCTGCAGACCGGGGAGTTCGGGTCGAAGACGAAGGGGATCATCCAGCGGCTGGTCCGGATGGGTGGCGGCGGGGAGGCGGGCGTGCTGTTCATGCGTCAGCAGATGCAGCGGCTGGGGATGGGCCCGATCAGCGGGATGGAGGCCGCCGCGATGGCTGAGTGGGGCGGGGAGAAGACGGGGATCAGCGCAGACGAGTTCCGGAAGGCCGGGATCGATGTGACGAGCGAGAACCTCCGGCTCAACCGGGGGAAGGAGAAAGCGGGGGGTCTGGGTTCGGTGGATGCCCTGCTCAGCCAGGCGGCCGACCGAGTGCGGGAGATGGGGCCGAACCTAGGGAAGCAGGCATCCATTTTGAACCAGCAACTGGAAGTTGGCGGTAAAGTCCTCGATACCGTCCAGGCGTTGGAGGGGGCGACCACGAAGATGAACACTGCGTTCACTAATTCATTCGGCCCAGCGTTGGAGTCGGTCAGCAAATCCATGGAAAACTTCGCAAAGATTGTAGAAGGTTGGACTTCTGGAAAGGCAATGACCATTCTCCAGGCCATCTCTCAATTACAGGTCGGGCTCGGGAGATAGGCCGTGGGGAACACCGCAGAGCAGGCCGGGTCGGGATTCCAGGGGTCGGAGACCAGTTGGGCGGAGGTGACCATCCACCAGGACGGGCAGGACCCGGTTGCCGTCTGCCCGCCCACCCTCAAGCTGTCCGGCCGGCGCCGCGGGGACGATGCCCCCAGCCTGATCGCCTGCGCGACCACCAAAGCGTTGGGGCAGGCCAGCGGGTCGTTCGTGGTCACGCTGAAGCCCGGGAGGGAGGCCAGTCGCCTGATCGACCGGCTGACAGACGACGCCTGGGTGGACATCGTGTTCTACCGGCACGCCCGCCCCTGGCACACGATGCGCGGCCTGCTGGACGAGATCCGGCGAACGGACGTGATGGGCGGCGGGGGTGCGACCGTCAGCCGGTTCACCCTGACCGGCCGGGACCACGGGAAGATCTGGGAGGTCACTCCCGTCTGGTTCAGTCCTTGGGCGAACGATCTGGTCACGGACGCGGTGGCGAACCAGGTGTTCCAGGGGGTTCCGCAGGTGTTGGGCGCCCCGCCGGATGTGGTGCAGGCCTATCTGAAGAGCTTCCTGGAGGCGATTGGACAGCGCGGGCCCGACTGGCGCCCGCCGTCCACTCTGCCCGGCCTGCAGGGACCAGCCTTCCTGCAGAACGTGGTATTCCACACCGCGGGCTATCAGAACGTGCCTGCTCGCCGGGCGTTCAACCCGAACTACCTGAGCCCGCAGGGTACCCTCTGGGCGCTGGCAGTCCAGCAGGCGGACCCTGCGTTCGTCGAGGTGTGGACGGACCTGCTGCCCGGCGGGGACCCGCTGAGCGCCCAGTTGGCGAGCGGGGAGCCCGTCCCGGTGGGGAAGGCGCAGATGACTGTGGTGGTCCGCGATCGACCGTTCCCCACGTTGTCCACCGAGGGGCACCTGAAGGGCTACCAGGACGCCTGGGGAAGCTTGCCAATTGCGCGCATCCCCCGCCAGCAGGTGCTCCAGTTGGACCTCGGGCGCAGCGGGCTCGAGCGCTTTAACGCCTTCTTCGTCGCTCACTACCTGCAACAGGAGGCGATGAAAGCCGGAGCGCTGAATATCCTCGCCCCCTTGCTGGACGAGCAGGACATGCAGGTGCACGGGCTCCGCCGGTACGATGTGCAGGGGTCGATGATGCCCGATCCCGTGATGAACGTATCCGACCAGATGATGATCGAAACCCAGCGTGCGCTTGCCCGTGACTGGTATTGCATGAACCCCTACCTGTTGTCCGGCCAGGTGGAGCTCGCCATCGGCCGGCCGGACATCCGGGTGGGCCAGCGGGTGGTGATCCCCGAGCTCCGGGCGCCGGAGTTGGTGTTCGGTGGCGGTCCTACCCTACCCCAGCCGGAGATCAACCTGTACGTGGAGCAGGTGGGGCACAGCTGGCAGTTCGGGCAGACGACGAAGACCCACCTGGGGGTGACCCGCGGCTGGGTGGGGGACGACGCCAGCTACCGGGCGGCCCTGGCGAAGATGATCCTCCGCTACAAGATCCCGTCGCTCATTCCGGATTCGGCGGTGACTTCAGGGATCGGGAGCGCATGATGGCAGACTCCGGGCAGTACGAGGGGAAGGTGGTGGGCGCTGGCACTCGCCTGCAAGCGGGCATTCCGAGCGGCCCGGCTCAGGTCGACCGGTCGGCCCGTGGGCTACTCCTGCGGGGGGTGGTGGTGCGCACGCACGTGGCGGACTCCCGGGAGCACCCACGGGCGGATTGGCAGGGCCAGGCGGACGGGCCTCCCTGGCACGTCTACTGCGACGTGCTGGCCTACGCGGACCAGCCCGGCCAGCGGTGGTTGTACTTGAAGGGCGTGCTGGTCGCCCAGCCGGGGCCCTCCGGCCTTCACCGAGGGCGCATGTGGCGCCCGCGGCCGAGCACGCTCAACCTGAGCGGGCCGACCGCTGAGCTGGACCAGACGACCGCCCCGGCGGACCTGGATGGCGACCATGTGTTGATCGGCTTCCTCGGAGACTCGCTGGACCAGCCGGTGATCATCGCCAGCCTACCCCACCCGCAGGTGGACATCGGGCACCAGACCGGGCTGGCCGGGCAGCGGTTGCACCTGCTGGAGGCAGACGGAGACCCAGACCTGACCCGCCACCATGGCGTGACCTGGGGGGTGGACGACCAGGGCGGCTGGCAGGTGGACAGCCGGCGGGCGAACGATGGGGAGATCGATCCCGCCCGTGGGTTCGACGAACCGGTGCCACCTACGGACGGGAAGGGCGGGCAGACCTACCACCTGCCCAAGGATGCCGCCTTCCAGGTGATCCTACAGGACATGACGAATCCCGATGTCCCGGTCAGCAAGGTGGTGATCCGGGTGGACAGCTCGGGGCTGACGGTGCAGATGGAGGGGGCCACCCTGCAGGCGGCCGGGAAGGACGGGTTGGCCACGCTGAAGGTGGGGGACGGGGCGATGCACGTTCCGATCGTGGAAGCGCTGCGCGCCCTGTACGGCAACCTCAAGACTTACGTGGAAAACGCATTAGTAAACACGGGCATGGGCCCGTCCAGCACCATCTCCGCCGCCGTCGGGCCCGCCCCCGCCTGGGATCCGGCGATCGAGAGCACGAAGGTCTCCCTCCCGAACGGGTAGGGGTTAGAAAATGCTTTCTTCCTCGAAACTTGCAACTGAGCTACTGGCCATCGGGCAGCAGACGACGGAGGCGGCGGCCATCCAGGCCTGGGCGGGCGCGCTGCTCGCCTACTTCTCGGACGCGCAGTCGAACGCGGTGCCCATCCTACCGGCCGGCCTGGAGGCCGCCCGGCCGTCCCTGCTGGCCGGGCTGGCCGGCCTGGGTGCGGACGGGCCGGCCGCTCTACTGAGCGGGCTGCAAGCCTTCTGGGGGGCGCTGGTGCCCTCCGCCTGCTGGCCGGCCACGGCGGCCGTCACCCCGCCGCCGGGGCTGGCCGGTCTGCCCGCTGCCCTCCAGACGGTCTTTCTGGCCAACATGTCGGGCGCCCTGTCCGCCGAGCTCGCGTGCCAGGCGGTGGCGGATGTCCTACACGGGGTGCTACAGGGCGGGTTGGCCGTCTGGCCGGACCCGGTGGGGGCGCAGCCCATCCTCTGACGATCCCCAGGGGTTGACCGCCGGGCTGGAGTGGGCGATTCTTCGCCCATGGCCAGCCTGATCGCCACCCTGAAAGAGGAAGCGAGGCAGAAGCGCACGGACGACCAGAAGTTCCTCGAGCGCCACCTGTTCTTCTTCGAGCTCCGGGTACCGCAGGAGCTGGCCACCTTCGGCGGGTTCCTCGGCTTCTTCTACCCGCTGATCCTACCTCCCCGGTCGTACCAGTTGAGCGAGCCCTTCTCGGTTGAGGCCCAGCCCACCCAGGGGGGCGGGCTGTACGTGGAGGAGAACGGGATCGTCCTGCGGAGGATCACCATCCAGGGGCACACCGGGTGGAAGCCTCGCCAGCTGAAGCTCCGGCTGGGGGACGCCTTCCCGGCCATCCTGGACCCGGCGCAGAAGTCGTACGCGCGGGAGCTGCCGGAGAAGGTGCTGGACGCGGTGAGCGGCCACCGGCACTTCCAGTACCTGCAGGACTCGGTTTTCAGGACCTACGCGGACTTGAAGCGTGACCCCTCGACCGCGGCGGACACGCAGTTGATCTTGCACATCCCCCAGGACGACGAGCACTGGCTGGTGGCGCCCGAGGAGTTCTCGCTCGATCGGTCGGCATCGAGCCCGCTGGTCTACAACTACAGCATCCGCCTGCTGGTGCTGGACAAGGCGGACGCCCAGCGGGCCGACTTCTCCGAGGACAAGAGCCTGTTGGACAGCCTGAAGGATGCCATCCGATCCGTCCGGCAGGGGATCGCGAAGGTAACGGGCGCCATCCAGGACTTGCAGGCGATCGCCGGGGAGATCCGGTCGGTCTTCGCGGAGATCGACGGGTTGATCGACGACTGCACTTCCATCGTGGACGCGGCCACCGACTTCGTGGACGGGTTGAAGGACCTGGTGGACATCCCGCTCATGTTCCTGGACTCGGTGACGGAGCTCGCGGACTCGGTGAACGGGCTGATCCAGGCGCACGAGGACCTGGGGGTGCACGTGGTTCGTGATTTCCCGGAGGCCGCCCGGCAGAAGTTCCGCCAGTTGGTGGACGGGCTGGAGATGATCGGCATGCACCCGCAGGCCTTCCGGACAACCACCGACCAGGGGATCCTCGTCTCCCGTGAGCTGCAGGAGAGCCGCCGCGGGCTATCGGATTCCCAGCGGGAACTGGCGGACGCGACGGGGACACCCAGCACGTTCGACCAGGTGGAGAACCAGGGGAGCTTGCCTACCCCGGGAGATGTGGTGGCCGCCGAAGGCGAACAACTGGCCGGCTCGGAGGTGCGCGTCTACCGGAGCGCCCGTCCTGTCCGGGTGGAAGCGGGAGACTCGTTGGCCAGCCTGGCGGCCCGCTACCTGGGGGACGCTCGGCTCTGGCAGTACATCGCCCGCCTGAACGGACTGCATCCCCCGTTTGTGGATGGGCAGGCGGATGCTCCGCTCCGCGGAAGCTACCCGACGGGTGGATCCACCGGTGCGGATTACCGGCCGTTCCCCCTGGCGGTCGGAGTCGGTGGGCAGGTGCTGATCCCCGTCTCCCAGCAGAGCCCGCGGGAGAGGCCGGTGGCGACCGTGCTCGGGGTGGACCCAGAGGAATCCTCGGTGGAGGACTACTACCTGGGGACTGACCTGCGCCTGGATCCGGTAGGGACCGCCGCGGAGTGGTCCACCGCGCTGAAGTACGACCTGGTGATCGACGTGGAGCACGGGAGCCAGGACGTGCTGCTGGTGAGCGGGAAAGACAACTTGACGCAGGCCCTGCGCGTCCGGTTGATCACCGAGCGCGGGATGGATCTCCTGTACCAGAAGCTGGGCGCTCAGCGGGTGGTGGGTATGGGCCTGTCCGCTCTGGACTACCCGGTGGCGAAGAGCCGGCTGGTGGATGCGGTGGCGGCCGACCCACGGGTGTCCAGCGTGCGGGAGGTGTCGGTCGCGCAGGTGGTGGGGGAACCGATGGACCGCCTGCGGGTGGACATGGTGGTGAACGTCCGAGGGATGGGGCAGGCGCTCGACCTACCAGTGGAGGTTTGACAGGATGGCCAGGTTCACCATCAAGCGGCAGGAGCAGATTCTGGCGGGCATGATCGCCAAGTTGGTGGCGCGCACCCGTCTGTCCGACGTGGCGGACTCCGCGGCCGTCAAGCATCTCCTGGCAGCCAGCGCCCGGGCGCTGGATGAGCTGTACTACCAGGTGGGGTTGCTGCGGGAGCTGTTCGACCTGGACAAGGCGGTGGGGGACGACCTGGACGCGCGTGTGCGCGAGATCTCCAACGGGGAGATTGTGCGTGTGCAGGCGGTGAAGGCATCCGGGAACCTGGTGTTCAGCCGCCGGGGAGTGATCGGGGTGACGACCATCGCGGCGGGGACGCGCGTGCGCACTGCGAGCGGGGTGTACTTCGTGACCACCGCGATCGGGCAGATCACGGCGCTGAGTCCGGAGCAGATCCCTGGCCACGGCGTAGGTCGCGACAGCGGGCTGGTTCCGGCGGTAGCGGAAGTGGCTGGCCTGGACGGGAACGTGGATCCGAACATGCTGGTGGCCTTCGCCAGCAAGCCCGCGGGCGTGGATGAGGTGACCAACCCGTCAGCCACGGTGCTCGGGGAGAACGCGGAGTCGGACGATTCCCTGCGATCGCGCGTGCGCACCTACATCGCCAGCCTCGGACGCTCCACCCTCGGAGCGCTCGAGAGCTGGGTGCTGGGGGCTACCACGGGGGAGGGTGCGGTCGTCCGCTACGCGCACGCGGTGGAGTATCCGGAGACCCCCGGTTACGTCGACCTGTACGTGGACGACGGGACGGGATCGGCGGAGAGCTCGGACTCGGTGGTCGGCGAGGTGATGACCGAGGGGTTGGGAGGGCCCCCAGGGGGCGACGGCGCAGTCGGTGGGGAGGTGACGCTTTTCCTCGACCACCCGGCGGTCAAGGACTCGGTGGCTCCCGTGCTCACCAGCACCACCCGTGGGGTGCTCGTCCGGGACGTGGGCGCCGGTGGCGATTTCTGGCTGAACCCGGCGAGTGGCCAGGTCGACTTCGATCCCCCGCTGGTGAACGGGGAGCAGGTGCTGGCGAACTACACGTTCTACACCGGGCTGATCGCGCTCGCGCAGAAGATCGTCGACGGCGACCCGCTGGACCGGGTGAACTACCCGGGAGTGCGCGCTGCCGGCGTGATGGTGACCGTCGGGGTCCCGCAGGTGCTCATCCAGAACATGGAGGTCCTGCTGACCATCCGAGAGGGGTACGACGACACGGAAGTTCGGACGAACGTGCAGGACGCGCTGGTCAGTTACGTGAACAGCCTGGGGATCAGCGGGGACGTGCTGCTGGCGGAGATCATGGCGAAGGCCATGGGGATCCGTGGTGTGGCGAACGTGCGGATCGTCGCTCCCATCGCTGATGTGATCCTGTTGGATGACCAGTTGGCGCGCACCACCCCGGTGAATGTGGTCGTCAGCTGAGGAGGACGAATGCCGTTTGTGCTCACCAGCGTGGATCCGGTGGAGGTTCCCGAAGACGGGGGGCGGTTGATCACCCTGACGGGCACCTTCGAGCTCGGGGCCACCTACCGGGTGCACCTGGGCCCGCTGGGCACGACGGCTGACCCAGAATGCCATTCCGGCGTGGCCGGCCAGGGGGCGGATTGCCATCCGGTGAACGCGACGACCTTGCGCGCGTACACCCCGTTGCTCGAGCCCGGGTCGGTGGTGGACGTGCTGGTGGTCGACCAGGTGACGGCCGAACAGCACGCGCTGGCCGCTGCGCTGACCGTGGCCGCTCGCCAGTTCTGGAACAGCGTTTGGGGGATTCGGCAGGTGCTCCCCAGTTACTACCGGATGGGCGCTCGGTCCATCGATCAGCAGGCCTGACCGGAGGAGGTTCCCATGGCCCGTTCGACCCCGACAGCCACCAAAGGGACGATCCCGGTCTCCGGAGGCGGCAACCGCGATGCCCTGTTCGACCTCATCCAGTCGTCTCTCACGGCGTTTCTGTCCGGGGGTATCCAGGCGTGGACCGAAGCGCAGGTGATCTCGGCGGTGGGCGGGTCGCAGGACTACGTGTACCATTCGGTCGGAGATCGGAACCTCGTGGCCGGGGAGGGCGACGCCGATATCTGGCTCCGGCTGACCCAGACCGCTGCGGGGGCGACGATCACGGTGAAGGTGTACCAGGACTGGTCCCCCACATCAGGCACTGGGCACCGTGAGTGCGGGACCTCGCTGCTCAGCGCGGTCAACGACACGCAGGCGCTCGACTGGTGGATTGTGGTCAACGAGTACGAGTTCGCCATGGTGTACGTGCAAGGGGGAGTCTGGCGGGCATTCTCGGTGGGGCAGACCATCCGGCCGTACTCGACGCGCATCAACGGGATCTGTCGCACGACGGAGGCCATCGCCGTCGGTGGGGGCGCGACGCAGACCATCGACGTGGACCGAGATCTGACCGCCAACTTGCAGGTGAACCAGAAGGTCTGGTTGGTGAACCAGACGCCGGACGGCGTGGCGCTTCAGAGCCGTGATCCCCAGCTGGTGAACGTCGATGCCGTGACCGCAAGCACCATCACCTTCACGGGGATCACGGGGGACATTGCGATCGGATCTTTGGTGGGGTTGGACCCCCAGCCTGAGTACGTGACTTTGGAAATGGTGGTCTCATCGTCGTCTTACTGGGTGCACACCCGTGGCATGAGTTGGACTTCCGCGACCGGTCAGACGGGGCAGACGGCGTGGCTCGGTTCGCAGCTGACTGAGGCCGCGAATGACCCGGACTATTCCGGGTACTATCCTGGGTTCCAAGGCTATCAGAAGATGACCGGGGCTGCGTTTCAGGAGTACCGCGGGAAGATGCAGCACGTGAGGATCTTCGGAAACGGCACGCAGGCGGATGGGGACATCATGCAGATTGAGGCTGACGCCACCAACCAATGGTGGGTGTTCCCGTCGGTCTCTCTCGCTGGGTCTGGGTGGTGCGTGGCGATTGGCCCCGGGGCGTATGTGTGAGGTAGCTGATGGCCGTTTTCCCTAACTGTTGGCTTATCGACGAGATCGAAGCCGACTTCGGTGCGGCGGTTTTGATCCACGACGTCGATACGCAGCAAGGGTTGTTCCCTGAAGTGGCAGACTTGATTTACACGCCTCCCACTGGACTCAGCCCGGGACTGGCTTCCGTGACGGTGATCGATCCGACGCACGTCCGGGTGGCCTTCACCTCGCCCGCGGTGCGAAACAGCGCGCTCTCCAATCCGGACAACTACACGATCACCCCGGCGCTGACCGTGCACGCGGTCGCCCCGGAGCCCGCGTCCATCCACCTGAATCCTGAATACGTGGACCTGACGATCGATGAGCAGAAGACCGGGGAGAACTATCTCCTGACCCTCAACCGAATCGAGGCGGCGTGATGGGCGGTGGATGGATTGGCGCAGGTGCGGGCCCCTCCCCGGATTCCGTAGAATTCCCGGTCAGCGGGGTCGTCCGCCTGGTTTTCGACGAGCCCATGACCTCGGACGCGCTGTTCCAGGCGGCGGCCAGCTACCTGATCACCCCGACGGGCCCGGGTGTGCCTGTCGCGGTGGTGGCCGCCCTCCCGGGCCCTGGGGTGAACCCCACGTACGTCGACCTGTGGGTGGCCCCCTATCTTTCGTCCGGGGAGGGATACCAGCTGGACGTGGATCCGGGGCTGACGGACGTCGCGGGGAACCCGATGGTGGTCACCTTCATCGTGTTCGTCGCCCCCGTGATCCCTGCCTGGTCGGCCGAAACCGAGTACCTCCCCCCGCTGGAAGTGATCACGGGGATCATCGGTGAGGAGCTCGCGGAGGTGGGCGGGTACCGACAGACCAGGCTGACGGCCGAGGTTGCCGCCGGGGATGGCAATTTGTTCGTGGAGACCACCCTGGACTGGCCGGCGGCCGGGGAAGTCGGGGTGGACGGGGTGGTCTACGAGTACACGGGCATCACCCCCACGGCTTTCACCGGCATCTCCCACGTTCGGGCCGGGGTGGTCACCCCGGGCGCCGCGTGTGCGCACAGGCTGGGGTCGACCGTGGCCGATCTGACTCGGGAGTGGAGCGCGCTGGACAAGGCTCGCCGGGGATTCCTGGTGGACACAGCGGAGGGGGAGGACCTGACCACGCTGGCACGCAATCTGGGGGTCCCCAGGTTGCGCATGTTCACCTCCGACGCCCAGTACCGGGGGGTGGTCCGGGCGATCGCCTACTGCCCGCGCGGGACTCTCTGGGCGCTCGAGCAGGCGTTGACTGCCCTGGTGGGCGCCGGGAACTACGAAATTTACGAAGACCTGGTGAAGGACCCGTGCCGGGTGACCATCCGGATCGACCCAGCCGTGCTGGCAAGCGCAGGTGCCCCGGGGAAAGCCTGGATGACGACCGAGGAGTGGGCGACCTTGGACCTGCCGTGCACTGGGCTGACCCTGGCGGCCTCTCCCGATCGGGTGTACAGCGCTCGGCCGGCCGATCTGAATGCTCTGTTCGATTTCCGGAATGCCCTGCCCAGCGCGACTTTCTATTTCGAGTACCCCGGGGGGCCCCCCATCGTGCCCTTCACGTACACGGGGGCAGATCCGGAAGGAGCGGCCGTTCTGCTGACCGCTGGGTCCCACATTTCCCTGCTGAGCGCGGGGGGGACTGTCTTGTACGAAATGGGCTACCTGCAGGGGTGGCGTGGATGGCAGCATGGGGGGACCGCGGATGAAAAAACTTCGCGGGTGGTGGTGAACGCGCTGGTGCGCGTTCCCTCCGTTCATGTGTGGGTACCGGGAGACGAGTTCCAGCTGAGTTTCCACGATGGGTGGAGGAGATTTTTGATCTCCCTGACACCTGCCGGAGCTTCTACCGTCACGGTCACTTGTGGATCTGGTGCGAATTTCACGATGAGCATGGACGAGTGGCACGAACTGGAAATCCGGAGGACCGACCCAGAGTGGCTGGAGCTCTGGTACGACGGGCAGTACATGGGGAGGAGTGGATACACCACTGGCGGATTCCCCATCCCCGGCTTGCCCTCCGATGTTCTGAGCTTCGGATTTGTCGGCGCGTCCGCCGGGCTGCAGGTGGACGTTCGGCAACTGGGCGCGAAAGCGTACAACCCGATGGACTACTGGGCCCAGCAGTGGTTGGGCGCACCAGGGGCAGCACCGACTCAGTTCGACGACGCGCTGCTACTGCTGGGCGCCGGGCAGGTGGGGAAAACGATCGTCCTGCGCAACAGCTGGGCGGTGAACGCGCAGGGTGGGAACAACAACTTCGTGGGCCGAGTGGCTTCCGAGGTCATCCCCGGGTCGGTCTTGCTGGAGGGCAGGCTGCACGCAGAGGGAGCGACGGTGGACAGCGCGGCACCCACCAGGGTGACGGTGGATGATCATGAGGCGTTCACCTACCCGGACGACCTGGGGAAGACGCTGGTGATCAGCGGAAGTGCGCTGGGGAACGATGGCTCGTACACGATCGTCGCTCTGCTGGAAGAGGGGACGCTGGTCGATCTGGCAACCTACGGGACTCAGTACCCCGCGGGGCTCAACTACAACCCCAGGGATGCCCGGAGGACGGGCGTGGCCGTCGTGGCCGCCGCAGCATTCACGAGCGAGCCCGATCTGGATTGGCGGATGGATCCCGCGTTCGTGGTGGAACCGCTGGTCGGAATGGCCGTGCATGCGGTGTCCTACGAATGCTCGGACTGCGGGGTGGAGGCCGCCGGGGTGCTCACGCTGCCGATCGCTGTACAGACCGGGAGCGTCCCGGGCATACTGATGGTCGTGCACGAGGGCCAGGTGAAGAGCGCGCAGTTACTGCCCGGGGTGAAGACGGAGAACGACCCGATGGGGACTTACTGGCCGTTCTACCTGAGCGACCTGATCGGATTTCTCGATGCCTACCTGTACCCCTTACTGGCCGCCGGGATCATCCCCCGGTTCGAGGCCATGATCTAGGAGACGCCCATGCGGGAGAGCGTGCGATTTCAGTCGTTGGAGCGGGCGGACCTGCTGGACATGGATGCCCTGGCGGACGACCTGCTGCGCACCCAGCTCGGGCAGGTGGTGGACGCCCCGCTGACGAACCCGGCGCGGCAGCGCCTGTGGGTGCTCAGCGGGTTCGCCATGACGAACCCGGCGGCCAAGCAGTTGCAGGTGGCGCGCGGCCGTGGACTGTTGGGCACCCGGGTGGACGGGGTGGTCGAGTACGGGCTGATTACCACCGACGGGGACCTGACGAAAACCGTCGATCTGAATGCCTACGCGCCTGGCACGTACGAGGTGTACATCCGGTTCGAGCGCGTGCAGGGGGGGCTGGAGAGCCGGGCCTTCTGGGATCCCAGCGGGGGCGGCAGCGAGTACAGCCAGGCGGTGAACAGCAGGTGGACGGCCAACTGGTCAGTCCGAGTGGAAGCGGGCAGCCCGGGGGCCGAGTGGTTGCTGATCGGCGAGGTCGACCAGGCGACCATGGTGATCACGGACATGCGCCCGTTTTTCTTCGAGGGCGATCCCTCCGTTGCTTACCGGAGCGGATGGAGCGTGGATGGGGGAGGTGTGTTCGCGGACAGGAGTGTGGACCGGGCGACCTATGGGGTGGGTGACCTGCAGATGTTCAGCGCGGCCGTCCGCCAGTGTCTGGAGGACATCAAGGGGCGCGGTCTGCGGCGGTGGTGGGAACGGGACATCGGTGGCATGAACATCGGGTTCGACGCAGCGCCGGTGGAAGATGAGCTCGCCGTGGGGGATGCCAACTTCAGGTTGAGCCTGGCACTGGCCGCGCAGCCGCGGATCTACTTCAATGCGACCGACTACCTGGATTTCACCCGCGGGGACGACTGGTACCATTTTGTGGTCGGTGGGGTGGTCGAGCTGGAGGTGGAGACAGGGGCGTTGGGCCCGGGGACGGCCGGAAAGTCGTTGGGCATGGCCGGCTCCGGCCTCCGGTGGGGGACTGCGTTCCTGGACGATCTGGACCTCAACCAGGTGGACGGCCACGGGGTAATCGGCGACCTGAAGCCCGCGACGGACGACACGGAGAGCTGCGGGACGGCCGCCCGTCGGTGGGAGTTCCTGCGGGTCAGCAAGGACATCCTGGCGGACCGGGACATCCAGGCTGGGAACGACGTGATCGCGTTGGGTGGGTTGTTCGGGGTGACCCTGGAGCTCACCGGCGTGGTAACCTCCAACCTGACCTCCAACCCGACCGGGACTTACTCGCTGGGGACGGATCTCCTGCGCTGGAAGGAACTGTTCCTGACCGATCTGCTGGACATCGAGGCGGCGGCCACGGCCTATTCCAGGATTTACGGCGGCGCAGCCGCGGCGAACAACCGGTTCTGGCAGTGGGTGATCGGCGCGTCGGGTGAGCTCGTTCTCCAGGGAGGCACGGACGCTGGAGCTGGGCTGTTCGACCTTCTGGGGATCGATCGGTCTGGCGTGACCGCCGGGAGCGCCATGCTCTACATCCGCGGGGGGCTCACGACGGAGGTGGACAGCGGGTACCCAGCGACGTGGAATCCGGCGGCGCAGATCACGGGAGTGAATCCTATTCTTCGGTTGGAGGACGACGACCCCACGATCGATCCTGAGTGCTCCATGTGGGGGATTTGGTCCAGAAAAGGAACGGGGGACAACTCGATTCTGGCCATCGGATGCGGGGACAGTACCGGGGCCATGCTTATCGCTGGGCGGGGGATCGAGTTCATCACCAGGGGTGGGGGTGCCTTACAGCATACCGTGGATTACATCACGATGCGTGCCACCCAAGAAGTGAAAGTCGAAGCCCTCTTGGCTATCAGTCTTGATCCTGGCCCACCCGTGGATCCCCTGGATGTGGGGTTGTGCAATGACTTCACCCTGGGGGCCGCTGGCGGAGGCACCGGCACCATCAAGTTCGCGGTGGCCGCCGGGGCCAACGACACCACGGGGTTCCTGAAGATCTACGTCAACGGCACCGCGCGGTACGTGCCGTTCTTCGATGTCAACTGACGCCGGCCTTCGGCCGGCAAGGGGGTCCGAATGAACAGGAGCAAGAAGAAGATCTCGCGCGAGCTCAACCGGAAGCTGGCACCCGTCTCCCGGTTGCCACCGGCTGCCTCGAGCCCGCACCCCGTGGCGCCGGAGGCGGCGACCGGCTACCTGCAGAAGCTGCTGCAGGGGGAGAACCTGCCGGCCGATCCGTTCGAGCGGTCGACGGCCGCCCGGTTCGTGGGCGTGAGCGGGGAGATCGAGCGAGTGAGCCGTCGGTTGCTGGATCTGAAGAAGGAGTTCCAGCAGACGCAGATCCGGCTCGACCACCTGGTGGGGGAGGCGCAGGGGCTGGGCAAGCTGTTGGCTCAGGCCTACCTCCAGCGCAACGTGCCCGCCGGGGCTGGGGACCAGCCGGGGATGGATCTGACGGAGTTGAAGAAGACCTTGGGCGCCGACCGGGTGGACGCAGTGGACACCCGGGGAGAGGTGCTCGAAACGACCGGGAAGGAGACCTGACCATGAAGAAACTGCTGATCGCACTCCTGCTGGGTGCCCTGTTCGCCGGGGGCAGCGCGTTCGCCCTCACCGGCCAGACGGCCGACCTGGTGAGCCCGGAGGTGCTCGCCCTCCAGGTGGACCAGCCGGCGGCGGTCCCCGCCGCCCCCGCCGCCCCCGCCGCCCCCGCCGCCCCCGCGGCGGCCCCGGCGGTGCCGGCCAGCCCCGCTCCGGCGGAAACGCCGGCGGTCAACAACGCCACGCCTTACGATGCCGCCGTGGCCGAAGCGATCGCCAGCGGGGCGAAGGACGGGGCACCCCCGCCGACCACGCAGGAGCTGGTGGACGCGGGCAAGAAGGTTTACAACGACTGGGCGAAGATCGGCTGGATGGCCGGGATCGCGGCTCTCTGCGGGTTCCTCCTGCTCCTGCTCCGGTACAAGCCACTGGACGATCTGATGACGAACAAGGACTGGAAACGGTGGAAGCCGTGGGTGAGTGCTTTCATCGGCGCCGTCGGTGGATTCTTCAGTTCGTACATGACGGGAGTGGGCTGGATGCCCAGCATCATGACGGGCATCATGGCCGGTTTCGCGATCGTCGGTCTGCACCAGGGGCTGACCGCTCCGAGCGCGAAGAGCCCGAAGTGAGGAGGGGTAGGCCATGAGCGCGACCGGGTGGATCATCCTTGTGCTGGCCGTCCTGCTCGTCCTGGCCACCCTGGTGGCCATCTACCTGTGGCGGAAAGCCCAGCGGGCTGGCGGTAGCCCGCCGGCCGCGCAGGTGGACGCCCAGTTGGAGCTGGAGAAGCTCCGGGCGGAGGTACGCGCGCTGATCGCCAAGCAGGGGGTGACGGCCGCTCGGTCGGCCGTGCTGGTCAAGTACCAGGAGCAGCTGAAGACGCTGACCGACCAGCAGACGAAGCAGGCGCAGATGCTGGAGGAGGATCCGGTGGCGCTGGCCACCTTCCTCGTCCAGGCCGGGCGCACCGGCGGCTGCCTGCTGGGCTGTCTGCTGGTCGCCGGCCTGCTGGCCTTCGGCCTGCCCTCCCGGGGCTCCGCCCAAGAGCGGGCGGAGCCCCCGCCCCCGGCGGGCGATGCGCCCGCGCCAACCACCGCGGGGACCACCTGCGACGCAGGGGATGCGAAGAAGTGCAGCACCCCCCTGCAGGCCGGCCAGGTGGCCCCCTACGCCGGGCAACTGCTGACCCCCAGGCTGGCCGTGGACCTGGGGCAGCGGGCCCAGGGGTGCGACGCCCGGATGGAGCTGGCGGTCCAGTTCGCGCAGGACAGCGCGCAGGTGGACCTCCGGCTCGAGCGGTCCCTGCGGGAGAACGACCTGAAGGCCTCCGCGGAACGGGAGAAGATCTTGCAGGACGCCCTGCAGGCCGCCCGGGAGGCCCAGAAGGATCCCTGGTACGAGCACCCGGCGTTCGTGGCCACCATCTCGGTCGTGCTGACGGTCGGCCTGGTGGTTGCCGTCGGGTACGCCCTGCAGGCGGTGGAGGAAGGGACTGACCGGCCCACCTCCACCTCCCAGGGAGCTCTCCACCTCTCCTCCCCCGTCTCCTCCCTCTCCCAGCCTGCGTTGCTCAGGTTCTAGCTGGCTGGGCAAGCGCTGCGGCCTGCCCAGGCTCGGACGCCCCCGAACGGCCACCAGGGCGCGGCGGGCGCCCGGCTCGTTCTGGGGCTTCCTATGCCCTCCCAGAGCCAATTTCCTTCCTGATGAGATATACTCTAAACGGGGGTCAGTAGGGCAGGCTGCTCGGGTGGGAGGGGCGGGGCATCCGTTCGGCCGTCACCTGGTCGAGCCACCCCGGGCCCGGCACCTGGAACTTCCAGAGGCCTTGCCGGCCAGTCACCTGGTAGGGGTGCAACCGGTTGGTCAACCGCACCCGCCAAGCCCATCGGCCGGGCGAGTAGTCGCCGAACTCGAACTCGTAGGGGGCGAGCTCGGAGGTCTCGGCCAGGGGGTCACGCTGGAGAACCTGCTCGACCGGAAGGCAGTCCGCCAAGTGGCAGAGGACGAGTAGCTGTCCGCGGGGGAGGGCCTGCCAGGGTCCCAGCCGGGACTGCACGAATTCAGCCGCCTCGAGCCCGAAGCACGCTCGGTATGGTAGGGACTTCCGAGCGGCCGAGTGGATGAGCAGGGGCCCCCGGTAGTCGGTAGGCCAGCTCCGGGTCTCCCAGGCCTTCATGCCCGCGGCTACCAGGGAGGCCCAGGGCTGCCAGAGGGTGATGGCCGTGATGGTCTTCAGGTTGTTCACCGCTTGGCCCCCTCGCCGTCCGTGCCACCCCCGGTTGGGGGGTTCACCCCGAACGGGCTCTGCCGGTTGGCCATCTGGGCCAGCCTCTTCTCCCGCTCGGCGTCCAGCGAGCTCAGCGGCCGGGTGGGGAACCCCTGCTGGAGAGGCAGCGACTGCTGGGGCCCCAGCCGCGGGGACGGCGGGCTCGAGGGCGCCGCCGGCGCCTGCGGGATGCCCGACGGCAGGAAGTCCACCGGCCGGCCGGCCAGGAGGAGGACGGCCTCCCGGCGGGCGGCGTCCGCCTCCGTCTGGCTGCCCATCCGATCGGCCGCGTACAGGATGGAGCTCGCCCGCTGCAGGTCGACCTCCATCTCCCGCAGTTCCCGCTGGAGGGCCAGCCTGCGGTACTCGAGACGGCGGACCGCTTGGGCTTCCCGGTCGAGCGCCGGCCGGCGGGTCTTGGGCTGGAACTCCCCTTGCGGGGTCACGGTGCGCTCCGGGTCGAACTTCCCGTCCCGAACGAGCTGGGGGAGCACCACGTCCACCAGCATACGTCGGAGACGCTTTCCCGCGGGTTTGTCCGTCTTCAGCAGGACCAAGTGAAGGCCGGGTTCGAAGAGAATGACGGCGGACGGGGCGTGGATGGGAATCGGTCTGGATCTCACCTGGGAACTCGGTGTGTGGGACACACCGAGTTCCAGAAGTTTTTTCAGATCCGACAATTCTGCCCCATTGACGAATCGGAAATCGGGGCCCTCCTGAACCTCATTCGCCCACTCCCTGGTCAGCATGGTCACCAGGGCCTTGCCCCCGTCAGCGTACCCGAGCACCTCCCCGAGCTCGCGGGCTACCCAGGCCGGCCGGCCCTTGTACAGGAAGGTCGTCACATCCTTTCCCTCGAACTCGTGGACCAGGGTAACCAGTTCCTTGCTCATCTCGCACCTCCAACCGAAGAAGCCCCCGCCAGCCCGGACCGCGAAATCGCGGTGCGAGCGACGATTAGGCAGGCGGGCCAGCGGGGGCTATTCGGTTTCCGTGATTCCATTTCGTCGCTCGCAGCCTCACCCTGCACGAACGGGCCGAGGTTGTCAAGCGCACCCGACCGCGGGTGCTGGTCAGAACGGGATATCGTCGTTCCCCAGGGCCTGCTTCTCGACTTTCGCCTCGGGGAGCGCGGGGGGGAACAAGCTGGTCTGCTGCTGCTGCTGCTGGGCCTGCTCTTCCCCCGGTTGACGGTTTTCCTCCCCGACCGGCCGGCCCGCCCAGCGGAGAAACTGCCGGATCTCCTGCACGTCCTGCGACTGGTACATGGCGGGCAGGCTGTTCAGGAACTGGGCGCCGTACCCCTTGGTCAGCAACCGCGGGTCCAGCACTACCACCGCGCCCACATCGTCCGCCCGGCGGATCAACCGGCCTACCCCCTGGCGGAATAGCAGGATCGCCGTCGGGGTCATAAACTCGTGGAATGCCCGTGGGTTCGTCTCGTTGATGGCGTCCACCACCGGATCATCCACGTGCGGGAACGGAAGTTTGTCGACCACCACGCACGAGCAGGCGGGCCCGGGCACGTCCAGCCCGGTCCAGAAGGATTCGCAGCCGATCAGCACCGACCGCTCGTCTTCCCGGAAGATCTGGGCGAGTTGCAGGCGGGGCATCTCCCCCTGCTGCATCACCCGCCAGGGGGGCCGGCTGGCCCGCACCCGGTCGGTCAGCGCGCGGGCCACCCGGTAGCTGGTGCACAGGACGAGCGTGCGCCCGTCCAGGATGGAAAGCACGTCCAGCAGAGCGTCCCCGGCCTGTTCCAGGTAGGCAGGATCCCGCGAGTCGGGCAGCGGGGGGAGCACGAGAATGGCCTGCCGCTGGTGGTTGAACGGGCTGGCCACCGCCAGCTCGAGCGTGGCTTCCCCCGCGGGGGCCCCCGACTGCTGGCGGACGAACTCGAACGTCCCGCTGGTGGTGAGCGTGGCGGAGCAGAGGACGACCGACTGGGCTCGTCCGAATAGGGCGCCCTGAAGGACCGGCCCGGGCTCGAGTAGCTTCGCGCACGCGCGAACCACCTTCTGCCCGCGGCGGTCTTCCACCTCCAGGTAGTACACGAAGTCCGGAGAGTTCGCCTCCCAGAGGTCCTGGAGCCGGTAGGCCGCCGCTTCCGTCTGGCGAAGGATTGCCTGCGCTTCCCCCACCTCCTGGTCGTCCAGGTCGGGCTGGTCCTTGTAGGCCTCCAGGTACGCCTGGAGTTCTTGCAGGGCCCGCACCACCTGCTCGGGCGTCGGGCCCTCCCCCGGGCGGCGCAGGCGCCGCCGGTACTGGCCTCCCAGGGCGTACTCCGCGAGCGCCTGGAAGTACAGTCGGCTGGACTCCTGCAGACGCTCCCCCAACTTCGGCCGGCCGCCCACGTCCATCGCCCAGCGGGAGAGCCGGCGGAGCGTCCATTCGGAGACCTGCCAGCCCCAGAAGTCGCGGGCGATCGGGGCGAGCTCGTGCGCTTCGTCCAGGACCAGCCGGCGGAAGGGCGGGAGCAGCAGGTCCCGCCCGGTCTCCATCCGCAGTCGCACGTGCGCCAGCAGCTGGTGGTAGTTGGTGACCACCACGTCCGCCTCCCGGGCCGCCCGGCGGGCCAGGTTCGCCCAGCACGTCTCCTGCTGGTCGCACCGGTCCCCGTGGCACTCATCCGCGCTGGAGCTGACGAGCGACCAGACGTAGGGGAGGGGGAGGAACGGGAGCTCCGACTGGTCGCCCGCCCGGGTGTCCGCCTGCCAGTCCAGGATGTCCTGAAGTTGCTCCCGCGCCTCCTGGTCTCGAGGGCGTTGGGCGGGGGTCACCAGCAGGACTTTCCGGCGGCACAGGTAGTTCGATCGACCCTTCAGCAGGGCGAACCGGAACTGCCAGCCTTGGAGAACCCGCTGGAGGGTGGGCAAGTCTTTTCCGACCAGTTGTTCTTGCAGGGAAATGTTGGCGGTGGCGACCACCACCGGATCCGGGTTGTCGTTCCTGGAAATCCGGCCGGCCACCGCGTGCGCGATGGAGGGAACCAGGTAGGCGAAGGACTTGCCGATCCCGCACGGTCCCTCGGCCAGCAGATGCCGGCCGACCGTCTGCACGTACGAGACAGCCCTGGCGATTTCTAGCTGGCCGGCTCGGAGCTCGTAGGCGGGGAAGGCCTGGGAGAACAGGCCGGTCGGGCCGAACACCCGCTGCAAGAACTCGGGCTCCTGGTACGATGACCCCACAGCAACCTCCACTAGACTCTAACGCACGAGCGATCGACCCCGGGTTTCAGGTTGGTTTAGTTGAACACCGGGCGGAATTGTTACACCCCGGTTGAAAATTTTTACTAGCGTTCTCAATAATTTCTGATCACCTATACTAATGAATTCTTAAGAAGAAGATCTTAAAATGGGGAGGGGAGAGGATAGGAAGGGAGGAGAAGGGAGGATCCTCTCCTCTCCGGATTGGAGGTGTGGTACCCGTAGTACCCCGAAGGGAGGGGAGGGTCCCGGTAGGGACCCTCCCCGACTGGAGGGGTACAACGGGTCCACCGAGGAGGAGACCCGAAGGGAGGGGAGGGTCCCGGTAGGGACCCTCCCCGACTGGAGGGTCTCCGAACTAGGGGGAGGGGAGGGTCCCGGTAGGGACCCTCCCCTCCCCCGTCGGTAGGAAAGTAAGGGAGAAGGGAGAAACAGTAATAAATGGCAACCTTAGCACGAACAGGACACCCGAGTCCGTTTCGGTAAGACCTACCGGGCTTCGCCCGTACCACGCGGTGCTTGGTGCCTGTCCGGGGAGCGGGCGAGGACGCCCGCTCCCCTCCCTGGCACCAGCACCGCGGAGCATCCCCCGGACTTCCCGTCCTAGCTGGAGGAAAACAGGCTGAGCCTGCTCGCGCGTTAGATCCGGGTGAAAGGTCGGAGACCATGCTCCAGTTGGTGGCGGAGAACGTGCGGACTTACCTGTTGGGCAGCCCAGCGGGTTGGGTGGATTGGTTGAGCCACCGGCTCCGATACCCCACCAACCAGTTGCTGCTGGACGACCAGGGAAATCCGTTGCCGCCCGTTCCTGGGGAATGGGACGGGTGGGTGCGGCTGGTTCACCAGCCGACGACCAAGCCTCCTTGGGTTCCCACCGGGCTACTTCCCCACGTTTGCTGGTACGCGCAGCAGACGGGGGTGGCCTACCAGGTGATGGACCAGCGGGTGAAGCCGGAGCTGGACATCCCGGAAGTGCAGGTGCAGATCCCGCTCTGGCCTCACCAGCAGGAGGGGTCGGGTGCCCTGATCCGGCACGGTCGGGGGGTGATCGACATGCCTCCCCGCGGGGGGAAGACCCGAACCCTCTGCGCGGTCCAGAGGAACATGAGCCCGAGGACCTTGTGGATCGCTCCGACCGACCGGATCGTCCGGCAGACCCACCGGGTGATCGAGGGGTTCTTCGGCCCGGGCTACGCCTACCACCAGGTGGGCGGGCAGGTGCCCGAGCATGTGGCGAGAGCTCGGGTGATCGTCTGCACGAACGCGACGGCCAGCATGCTGCAGGATGAGGTGCTGGCCACCCGGCAGGCGTGGATCGTGGACGAGGTGCACCACGGGGCGAGCGATCAGGTGCGCCGCCTGGGAGAGCGGCTCCCGCACGTGTACTACCGCTGGGGGGCGACCGGCACGTTCTTCCGCTCCGGCCTGGACGAGCTGGCCATGCACGCCCTGCTGTCAAACGTGGTCTACCGGGTGACGGCCGGGGAGCTCCTTCGGCTGGGCTACCTGGTGCCCGTCCGGGCGGCCATCCTGCCCCTGCCTGTACCGCGCTTGCGGATGGCCGCCAGGTCGACTTTCCACGGGGGAGGACACGGGACGGAGGGGGTGCACGAGCACGACGTGCGGAACCGGGTGGTCTCCGGCGTGTGCGCCATGCTGGCCGCCCGCGGTCGGTCGGTCGTCTGCCTGGTGGGCACCCGCAGGCAGGGGAAGATCTTGCGCGACCTGGTGAGGCAACAACTCCCCCACCCGGCGAGCCCGGAGGACCAGCAGGTGGAGTTCGTGCACGGGCAGGTGGAGGATCAGCAGGTGGGGCAGGCGCTCGACCGGTTCGAGCAGGGGCGGGTGCGGGTCCTGCTGGGGACGACCATCCTGGGCGAGGGGGTGGACCTGCCTCGAGCGGATGCGCTGGTACTCGCCCGCGGTGAGCACGCGGAGGTGGCGTTGACGCAGGCGATCTACCGGGTGTGCACCGCCTACCCGGGGAAGTCGCTCAGCCTGCTGGTGGACTTCGAGGACGACCATCACCCGCGGCTGCGGGAGCACGCGCTGGCCAGGCAGGCGAAGTACGCGCAGGAAGAGCTCTTTCAGACAGATCGGTTATCCCAGCTCGATCACTTTCCTCTCTGGTTGGATTCGCTGGGTGTGCGTGACCCGCGGAGACCTCTCGGAGTCCCCGCGTTATAGACAGGTGAAGGGGCCGGCCGGGCGGCTGGCCATGCAGACCGATGCTCGAAGGCAGCGAGGGAGGTGCGCAGAGAATGGAAGTCCAGTGGACGAAGTTGGCGCGGGCTCTGGGCGCCCGGCCAGCCAACACCGAGATCGAACAGGGGCGTTGGCCCCACGAAGCCCGCCAAGCGCGGGCGGTCTGGCTCCTGTTGAAGGGGGCGTGAGGACCAGGGCGGAGCGATCCGCCCCTTCCCCCGCGGAGCCCTCGAGCAGGTTCCCCGGTGGAAGGAGCGGATCGACCGGAAGGTACTCGCCCCTGGCCACGGATTTAACAGCGAGAGAAGTCAACGCGCAGAGAATGGAGGCCGACCGTGATTTTCATTGATGTTCGTTGCGACAAGTGCGGAAGCGTCGGACTTTCGCGACGTTGCTTCTATGCCCACCAGATGCGCGAGGAGTTGAAACGAGCAGGGTGGAAGCACATCGCCGAGGGCGGCAAGGACTTCTGCCCCAAGTGCAAGCCTCGGCGAAAGCCTCGGAGGCGCTCACGTACGACGGTCGTGCTGGTAAACAGCGAGAGAAAAACGGAGCGAGGTTAACAGGAGGTCATGCGTGAGTTGGCACTTTTCAGCGGCGCTGGAGGAGGCATTCTTGGAGGCGTGCTCCTCGGATGGCGCACCGTCTGCGCCGTGGAGCTCAACGCCTACTGCGCTCGACGACTCATGCAGCGACAAAATGAAGGGCACCTGCCACCGTTCCCCGTTTGGGATGATGTTTGTACCTTCGACGGACGCCCATGGAGAGGCTCTGTTGACGTGGTTTCGGGAGGATTCCCCTGTCAGGACATCAGCGTCGCAAACGCCAACGGCGACGGAATCGACGGCAAGAAAAGCGGCCTCTGGCGAGAGTTTGCGCGGATCGTTCGCGAGGTACGACCTCGGTATGTCCTCGTGGAGAACAGCCCAAATCTCACTGTTCGGGGCCTCGGACGAGTGCTTGGAGACTTGGCCGAGGTGGGGGCTGATGCTCGATGGGGCGTGCTATCCGCAGAGGATTTTGGAGCATGGCACCTGCGACAAAGGCTTTGGATTGCTGCCGACTTTAACCGTTCATGGGAACTACAACCGCAAGGGTGCGAGCAAGAACAGCGGGGACGGGCTTGCGACGGCGATCAGGCGAATGCCGACACTGAGAGCGACGGACGGAGAGAGGGGCGGCAGGGGGGATTTGCTGGCAATCATTCGGGGCAGGCCGAACAAGCATTGCAGGATGCCCACGTTGACAGCCAACGACTGCAAGCCGGCTGGTCGGGTCGAAGTGATGGAGTACCGCCAGGAGAGCCGCAGGACGACGGTGCAGAGACTCAGAGCGGCAGTGACAGAGCCCGAGGATCTTGGTGGGACGTTGAACCCGGACTGGTGCGAGTGGTTCATGGGGTGGCCAATCGGGTGGACCGCATCCGAGCCCTTGGGAACGGACAAGTTCCAGCAGTGGTTGCTGGGGCATGGGAGACGCTGCGATGAGAAATGACCTGAAATGCGAGCTTTGCGAAGGAAATCTCGACATCACGGCGACACTGATCGGTTGCCAGTCGTGCGGAATGGTCTGGGGACGGTGCAACGGCGCGTGGGTGGAGGACGCGACGGGGTATAGGGGAGTCAAGGGGGGAATTGAGCCGTCTTCCCCCCTCCCCCCGGCCGATGTTCCCCCCTCCCCCCACGGGTCTGTATTTGGAACGGATGCGGTCTGTATGCCTTCTGTATCTGCCGGCGGGATGACCTGCCCCGACTGCGATGGGCGCGGGTACGGAGTCACGAACGTGAACAAGTGCGGCTTCTGCGGAGGGACGGGCCATGTCCTCAGAGATCACAAATAGGCCCTGTCCGTGTAACGGGGCAGTTGTGAACACGGGTGAGGACGATGACAGATTGGACGGCGGAGAAAATCATTGATCTGCTTGCATGGAAGCACCGGGAGGACCTGTTCGTCCCCCAATGTCGGAACGGGCCGTCCTGGTCGGTTGGTCAAGGCCATCTTCGCGTGCTGGATGCCTGGGCGATGAACAGATCGTGGGCTCACCAGGTGTTTTATGGATATGAGGTGAAGATCTCTAGATCGGACTTCCTGGGTGATCAGAAATGGCAGTTGTACCTGCCGTTCTGCAACCTGTTCAGCTTTGTTTGCCCGTCCCGACTGATCGAGGGTCGAGAACTGGCGGAGGGTGTAGGTTTGATCTGGGTGAGCTCGAAGGGCAAGCTGGTGACGAAGGTGCAGCCGACGCCGAGGAAGGTGGATGCCGAACGGGTTCTGCCCCTCCTGCTGTACGTGCTGATGAGCCGGGTGATCGTCTGCGGGGGTGCGCAGGAGGCGAACCTGGCGGACGACCCGACGGCCCACCGGACGGCCTTCCACCTCCTGCGCCTCCGTCAGCAGGTGGAATCGGCGGAGGAGCGCGGGCAACTGGCTTCGCTGGTGAACGAGCATGTGTACGCACGGGTGGAGGAGATGAAGTCCCGTGTTCGCCGGGCGGCTGAGGTCGAACGGGAGGCGGAGGTCCTACGTTCGGCGCTCGCCAAGCTGGGGGTCAACTGGCAGCCCGGGTCGGGCTCGTGGACGGCGGAGAGTCAGATCCGAAGTCGGCTGGGTGGGGATGAGGTGCAGGAGATTCAGCAGGCGATCCAGCTTATTTCCCAACTGGGGTTCCAGTTGAAGCGATTGATCGATCACCGGGGCTCTTCTGGGGCTTGACCAACGCGGGGGTGGCGGAGTAGGCTGACCGAGTACGAAAGACCTGCGCCCTCGTGCGCTCGCCCGGCTTACGCGGATCACCCCTCCCGCAGGTTGGGCGCGCGCACGTGGGCGCTCTTTTCCTGGAGGGAGCCGATGACGGACCAGCAGAAGAAGGCGAGGCAGGAAGTGCAGGAGAACATCGGTCGGAGCGCGCTGGCGAGTCCGGAGAAGCTGAAGGCCTGGCTGGCCGCCAGTCGCAGGTCTTTCGTCGTATTCGACTCGCTGCATCTGGCGGACTCCCTTCCGTGGCCGGATGGCGTGCGGGAGTTCACGGCCCTCGTCGACCGCTACCGGCAGCACCGGGAGCGGGCGCTCCCCCCGCGGCCGAAGGAGGGTGAGGATCTCCTGGGGCACCCGTCGGTGGGGATGGTGTGCATGACGGACGTGCTGGAGCCGGAGGAGCTCGACCGGCTGGTGCACTGGGCGGCCAGCCTGTTGCTGGAGGTCGACCCGGGGTGGACGTTCGAGCGGGGGATGAGCGCCCAGTACCAGGAGAAGCAGCATCGACTGCGGGAGGCGGTGGAGAAGCTGCAGGGCGCCTGAGACAGACCGACCGCCTGGAGGTCTGCCGCACATGGGCGCAACAGCTTCTGGATCGTACGATCCGACGACTTCCCCGCCTGTCCCCGCTGAGGTCCTGTGGCGGGATTACTACTACTGGCGGTCGCACACCAGCATCTTCCGCCAGGCTCTTCGTCGACACCCGGTGGCCCCCCCCAAGTTGACTCCCGCTTCCCTCCGACCGTTCGAGCGGCTGAGCTCGTGGTGCGCGGAGCGCGGGTTGAACGGGAGGGAGTGGCTGTTCTCCGTTTTCGCCGCCCGTCGGTGGATGTACTACCCGAAGCCCGCCCAGTTGCAGAGCGAGAAGGTGCTGAAGGATGTGCGGGCGGGCAAGGCCTGGTGGCCGACCGATCTGTACCGCCAGCGCGTGCTCGAGGAAGCCGGGAAGACGGATTGCCAGCGTCAGTTCGATCCGAACGTGGACCTGCTGCCCGCGGTGGAGGAGGCGAAGCGTTACCACCTGCGGGGCGGCCAGGGCTTCCTGGAGTGCATGGAGGCCATGTCGGTGGAGACGTTCGGGTGGCATCCGCGGTCCACCGTGTGCGCCCGCTGCCCGGGGCAGGCAGCGTGCAGAGCGAAGCTGGAAGCGGAGTTCCCGGCCGCGCTGGATGTTCGACTGGGGAAGGCCACGCCGGAGCAGGCGAGGGCCCGCGCGATCTTGAGGGGTGCGAATGACCAACAGTGGAGCAGGACAACCGGGCGGTAGTCCGGTCCCGGGAGCGGCGGAGCGCCTACCGTTCGGGCCGGTCTTCCAGCAGGCGCTCTTCCGCCTGCTGCTGGAGGACGTGGCGTTCGCGACGGCGGTGGCCCCTCATCTGCAGCCCGGCTACTTCGAGGCGGAGCCATTGTGCTGGGCGTACGCGCAGGTGGAGGCCTACCAGAAGGCCTACCAGGCGATCCCCCGCTTGAACGTCCTGCAGGAGCTCGCCCGCCAGCTCCCCCAACCGGCGGGGACGATCTACCAGGTGGCGCTCGAGCAGGTGGGGCAGGCGGACCTGACGGCTGAAAAGTGGCTTCGGGACAAGACGCTTGAGTTCGTGAAGCGGAACATCTTTGTCCGTGCTTTCCGCGGAGCGCTCGACACGTACAACCGGGGTGACTTCCAGGCTGCGTACACGACGGTCACGGAGGCGATGGACCTGATCTCCCGCGCGGAGTGGGAGGTGGAGGACCGAGAGTGGCTGTTCGACAATTTCTCCCAGCGGTATTCCGACCGGCTGGCGTTCTCCCCGGAGGACGATGCGATCAGCACGGGCATTCTCACGCTGGACAAGGTGCTCCAGGGGGGGATCCACGAGGGGGAACTGGGGATCTGGCTGGGGGATGCGAAGGCTGGGAAAACCACCCTGTTGACCAACCTGGGGGCCCAGGCGGTGAAGCGCGGGTTGCAGAATGTCCTGCACGTGATTTACGAGGGGAGCCGCCGGCAGGTGGCCGCCAAGTACGACACGATTTTCGCGCAGGAGCCGTACAAGGACGTTCGTCGGTCCGGGATTTCCGAGCAGGTGTTCCGCAGGATGATCGCCGAGTACCGGATGTACAGCGGTCGGTTGCTGTTGCAGTCGTTGGTGCAGGACTGGAACTACACGGTGGCCGACCTGCAAGCGCTGATCACCCGGCTGAAGCAACAGTATCACTGGGTTCCAACCCTGCTGGTCGTCGATTACGGGGATCTGCTGCGCGGCCGTGGGAGGCACGACTCGGAGACCGCCCATCAGATGGCCGCCTACCGGGATTTGAAGACGTTGGTGAACCGTGGGTACCGGGCGTGGACGGCCTCGCAGACTACCCGGCCGAAGAAGGTGCAGGAGGATGACTCGGAGGTCCGCCGGTCGAAGGACAGCGCGAACTGCTACGACAAGGTGCGGGTGGCGGACATAATCGGATCGGTCAACCGGACGCGCGAGGAACGGATGAACAAGCGAGCTCGCCTGTACGTGGAGCTCTACCGGGACGCGGAGGCGGACGTGGTGATCCCCGTCTACGCGGATTACGAGCGGCAGGTGATCGCCAACTTGCCCGGGGAGTCGTCCGTGCCCCTCGGGTACGTGCAGACCAGCCACGGGCTGCCCTTGCCAACCCAGCGGGCGCTCGTCGGGCAGGCGGTGCTGCCCGAGACGCAAGAGGACATCCCTTTCTGACCAGGAGGCCCCAGGATGAACATGGCGAAGACCCCGAGGGCGCGGAGCATGCGGCTGCTGCAGAAGAGGGAGAAGCGCCGGGTGCGGGACAAGGAAGCGCGGCGGAAGTCGCGGCTGTTCCGCAACCGTGCGTTCCGGTGACCGCAGGTGCCGGGCGCCCAGTTCAACTTGCAGGCGTGGCTGGAGTCCCATGGGGCCCGTCGGGCCGGCCGTGGGCAGCAGGTGATCGTCTGCCCGACGTGCGGCAAGCGGAAGCTCCCGGTGGACGTGGGGCGGGGCATCTGGCACTGCTGGGTCTGCCAGAAGTACCAACTGGACGAGCGCGGCCGTAAGCGGGCAGTCCGCGGCGCGGGCGACTTGGTGAGCCTGCTGCAGGTGGTGGACGGCCTGCCGGTGGCGCAGGCGATCGCGCTGGCGGAGAGCGTGCAGGACGTTCGGATGGAGCGCGCGCCGGTGGAGCGGTTGGAGGTCAGCTCGCGGCCTCTGGCACCAGGTGAAGGGCTCCCGTTGGAGATCTTGCCTCCCCCAGGGTGGTCTCGGATCGACCGGGCGTCGGATTGGCCGTACCTGCGGAAGCGCGGGCTGGCGGACATGCACGTCCGGTGGTTGCAGCTGGTGGTCTGCACGGAGGGGGAGTATGCGGGCCGGCTGGTGTTCCCCGTGCTCGAGCGGGGGCGGCTGGTCTACTGGCAGGCGCGCGCCATGTGGGAGGCGGGCGAGCACGACCCGGCGGCCGGCCCCTACCGGAAGGCGTTGAACCCGCCGCGGACGGCCAGCCAGTTGGGGGCGTCGGACGTGCTGCTGAACCTGGATGTGGCGTGCCAGTACCCGCGGGTTGCGATCGTGGAGGGTCCGGTGGACGTGGCACATGCTGGGCGGTCTGCGGTGGGCACGTTCGGGAAGCGGCTGACGCTCACCCAGTTGGAGAAGTTGCGGGCGGCGGGTGTTCGGGCGATAGATTTCATGTGGGACGGGCCGACCCCGAAGGAGCCGGAGGGCGCCTGGCCGGAGATGTTGGCCACCGCCCCGCTCATCCAGTCGGTGATCCCAGATGTCCGGCTGGTTCGGCTGCCCTACGGGGACCCGGGGACGTACTCGGAGCAGGAGAACAACGCTTTCCGCGCGTGCGCGTTGCCCGCGGGGGAGTTCGGCCGGCTGATCCGGCTCGGGTGAGGAGGAGGTGGCGCGTGGGATCTAGGAAAGATGGGCAGGTCCTGGAGGGCAGGCAGGAGGTGAAGGTGCGGACCACCCGCGTGTTCGCCCAGGCGGTTCGGGAGTTCGCGGATGATCTGGGGGTCCCGGTCAGCGCCGTCTGGGTGCTGGGGGTGGCCTTGCTTGTCAGCCGGGAGAGGCACCTGGGTGCGGGCATGGAGGGTGCCCGGGCGAGAGCACTGGTGGAGGATGTCCGGGCCCAGGTGTCTTCCCTGCTACCGTAGGTAATTGTTCTATAAGCATAAACCGTAGTACAAAAATAAATTGCAAAAAGTTGTTGACAACGGTCCCGAGATGGGGCACAGTAGCGGGGATGGCGCGGGGAGCGCCAACCAGGAGGCCCTCTCGATGATCTACCGGTGCATGTTCTGCGGCACGCAGGTCCCAGCGTGTGGGAAGCCCGTGGACGCCGTGCTGGCTTCCAGGTCGGACGTGGGGGCTCTGGTAGGGTTGCAGACAGCCATCGGGTGCGGGTGCGCTCCGGGGCACACCGGGCGGTGCATGGGCTCGTGTGGACCGTCCTGCCCATGCAGGCCGGCCGGGTCGGTGCACCCCGAGGGGTGTGGATGCGGGCGAGAGCGGGAGTCCAGCTCGGTCTGCGAGGAGTGCAGGCCGCATACCGATTGGGCGACCATGACGTGCTCGAGGCCGGGCGTCAAGCGGCCCGGCAAAAAGTAACCACGCGGGCGCTCACGGGCGCCCGCTTTCCGGCCCCTACGGGGGCAGGAGGACGAGGATGAGCAGCCAGAAGACGATCGAGGCGGTGGTCAGCTGGAACAAGTTCGGGGAGCCGGCGGGGGCGCGGGAAATGCGGCTGTCGGTGAACATGCCCGTCACCGAGAGGACCACCGACGTGGAGGACGCGCTGATCCCTCTGTGGGACCCGCACGGGTACGACCGCCAGACGGTCTGCGTGGATCATGGACAGCACCCGGTGGGTCCGACCTCCCAGGAGGTGATCTCACTGTTGCGCCAGGTCCCGGCCGCTCGGGCTGCCCAGGCGGCCAGGGAGAAGGCGGAGAAGGAGGAGAGGGCGCGGAGGTGCGAGGAGGAGGATCGGAAGGACGTGCTGGCCGCCTTGGCCAAGCCGCCCGCTTCCGAGTTCGTCTACCGAGATGGCAGCCCGGCGTTCAATGTCCGGCTGGACAATGTGCCGGAGGATCTGCGCGGCCAGGTGGATGCCTACCTCGCGCAGTGCAGGGAGCTCCTGAACGCGAAGATCGAGCTGGAGACGGCGGCGGCGGCGGAGAAGAAGGCGCAGGAGGATCTGCAGAAGGCCGCCCGCGGCAAGTACATCCGGGAGTGGGCGGCCGAGCACGGGTCGGAGCGGCTGCGGCTCCAACTGGCGGCCGGTCTGGACGGCTGGCCCCTGTACCTGCACGAGCGGCTGATCTCCGACCTGGGAGAGAACGCCCAGTTGGACAACGACGGTGACGACCAGGATCCCCTGACGAACCCGACGATCGAGCAGCTCGAGACGGCGAAAGATCTGGCTTCCAATCTGCTTGGACTCGGGCAGATCCTGCCGGAGCGGTCGGGGGATGAGGTGCTGAGGCACGTGCAGATCCTGCCCATCAAGTTCGACGAGGACGACGAGGGGAACGATGGGTTCACCATCGTTTACGCGCGGGCGATCTGGACGCCCGGACCGCCCGAGCTCTTCCACAAGTACGACGTGCGGGTGCGCTGCCCGGACGAGGACGACTGACAAGTTCCCCCGGGGCGCCCGGGCTGGGGCGGGGAATCCTCCCCCAGCGCTCCCCCCAATGCCGGCCTGGGCGCCCTGGGGCTTTTTCGTTGAGGGGTGATCGCGTGCAACAGCAGATCGAGGGCGAGAAGTTCGTCCGATCGTTCGCCCGGAGGTTGTCCTGCCGGACCCACCAGGTGGACGCCTTGGCATCCACCCGGGAGGACTACGAGCAGGACTTGCGCATCCGGGCGTGGTTGGCCTCCCAGCGTGCTCCCGAGCGGTTGACCGCGGAGGAGCGGGAGAAGTGGGTGTGCGTGAGCGTCCGTCGGCAGGCGGCTTCGCTGGCGAGAGCTCGCGCGCATCGGTCTCAACCACTGGATGGCCCGTGCGCCCTGGCGGATGTTTCCTCGGTCGGGGAGCACCAGTTGGACGCGCGGGTTCGGTTGGCACGCCTGCGCCGGCGGCTGTCCGTCTCCGAGTGGGCCCTGCTGCTGGATCGGGCGGGGGACCAGGACTGCACGGACGCCTGCTTGGCGTCCGTGAGGAACAGGGGGAGGGGGATGGCCGGCCGTCCGGAAGTTCCGGCCGTGCCCTCTCGGGTGGGCCCAAGGAAGGTTCTCCGGGCGGCCAGGATGTGCCTGCGGGCGGTCCGGGTGACTTACCGTAGGGCGTGGAGGCTGGTTCGACCGCTCTTCCAGCGGTTGGGCTGGGTGGGCAGGCATGCGGTGGAACTCCTCGTGCCGCAGGTTCCTGTCCCCGTTGACGGTCAGAGCATCGAGGTAGGCCCGGGTGGCCGGTGTTCGGCGGGGGCGGGCCCGCCCGGGGGTTCTCCGTGAAGCTGTGCTTCGGTCAGTGGGGAGCGCTGGCTTCGGGGTGCACGTGCTGCCCGGAGGGTGAGCTGTGCATCCAGGACTGGGTTCTAGGCCCGTTGGCGGTCCTGTCCCTGGGGATGGCGGAGGATGAAGGATTGGACGTGCTGGCTGCCATAGCCGGGAGGCCGCTGGCGGTGGTTCGCGGGGCGATCGAGCACGTGCTCGAGGGAGCTCCGGAGGTCCCTCACCCGATGGTGGTTGAGGATGGGCAGATCTCCCAAGCTGGGGGTTTGCGGCGCTGCCTCGGGACCAGGGGTGAAGCCCCCGCGAAGTCGGTGCCCAAGCCGTGGAACAACCATTGGCGCTGGGTTCGGGAGCGGCGGAGGTACCCTCAGCTGGATCGCTTGCTCCCCGGAACGGTGCTCATCCGCCAGTGGGCTGGAGTTGAGCACCAGGCTGTGGTTCTCGATTTCGGCTACTGGTACGAGGCGAAGAGGAGGCCCACCCTGTACTCGGTGATGGCGGAGATCGTGGGCCGGAGGTTGTACAGGCAGCCGCGAGCTCGTGGTGCCAGGGGTATGCGGGCGGTGGCAGCTTGGGGGAAAACGGCTTACCAGTTTTTCGGTCTGGACCGGTTGCTAGGTCCAGCCGACAGGCAACTGGTCGGTGGATGCGGATGGAAGCGCGGGCTGGGGAGGTGACGGTGCGCCAGTTGCGTGTGTACGTCCCGGAGGGCTATCCGGCGGAGGAGGTCCGCTGGCCGGGTGAGCCCGCTCTGTTCGAGCTGCCCGAGCTGGATGTGCAGGTGATGGAAGTTCTCCTCTGGTCGGCTATCCGAGGTTGGGTAGCGCTGACCCCCGTCCGCCGCGGTTGGCCTGGTCGGACGGAGGTGCTACCCTCCGACCTCATGGCCATTCGAGAGCAGATGGCGGCCGGGCGGTCGACCGCGGAATCGGTGCGCGCGGTGCTTGGGCCCATCTCTGGGGAGAGGTGACCACGTGGGCGTGCAGATGGAAGCCTTTCTCTCCTACCAGACGGGCAGCCCTGATCGGCAGCTCGTGCTGACGGCCGAGCAGGTGGAGCCGGCCATCCGGGAGATCCGGGCATCTTCTGTCCGCGCGTGGGACCACGAGACGAACGGGACCGCCTGGTGGGCGCATGCGCGTCCGTGCGGGACATCCTTCGGGGTGGTCGGGGAGAACGGCCGGACGCGGAGCTGGTACTTCCCCTGGGGGCATGAGACGGGAGAGAGGCAACTTCGGTGGGAGGAGGTCGGTCGCCAGCTTGGCCAGTTGTTCTCCGACCCTGGGGTTTTGTGGTGCGGGCACAACGCGAAGTTCGACCAGCACATGAACCGGGTGCTCGGGTGGGCGATCCCCGCGAAGGTGTACGACACGATGATCGCCGCCCACTTGACCGACCCGGACCGGCGGAGCCTCGGCCTCAAGAACTGCGCGGAGCTCGACTGCCGGCAGAAGGATGCTCACGACTGGGAAGGCCGGGTGAAGGCGCAGGTGGCCGAGCTGGCGTACCAGCAGCGGCTTGGGCTGGAGGTCTACCGGGCGCGCTACGGGTACTCCCAGGTGCCGATCGCGTTGGTGGGCCCCTACGCCTGCATGGACATCGAGCAGGTGCTGATGCTGCGTGCCGAGTACGAGCAACGGCAGGGGTTGAGCACCGGGGTGCAGGCCCGGGTGTGCGCTACGGAGATGCGCCTGGTGAGCGTGCTGACCGCGATGGAAGAGCGGGGCATGCTGGTGGACGTGGAGTACCTGACGACCCTCCGGCGGACGTTGGAGGAGGCCCAGTACCAGTTGGATCAGCAGATCTGCCAGCTGGTGGGTGGGAGAATGGATCTTCGGTCGGATGACCACCTACGCGACTGGCTGATCGGCTCGCTCCACCTGCAACTGACGAAGCTGACGAAGACCCGGGCGAGTCTGAGCGTGGACGAGGAGGTGCTGACCGCGCTGAAGGATGCCCATCCGGCGATCCCGCTGATCCTGCAGTGGAGGGAGGCCGAGAAGATCCGGAGCACGTACACCGGATCCTTGCTGGAGAAACTGGATTCCAAGTGCGTGGTGCACCCCAACTACCAGCAGGTGGGCCCGACTACCGGGCGGACTAGCTGCCGAGAGCCGAACCTTCAGAACCAGCCGTCGGACGATGACGACCGGGCCAGGCAGGCCTCCGGCCTCCCGCTCGAGCATGGGGGGCGCGACCCCTGGTCCATCCGCCGGGCGTACACGGTCCCCGCCGGGCAGTGCCGGCTGTTCGCCGACTACTCCCAGATCGAACTTCGGGTGATGGCCTACTACTCGGCGGATCCGATCCTGCGAGACGTGTACGCCCGCGGGGAGGACCTGCATTCACGCACCAGCTTGGAGATCTTCGGCACGAAGGAGAAGGCGAAGCGGCGGATCGCCAAGGTTGCGAATTTCGGGAAGGCGTACGGTCAGACCGACGCTGGGCTTGCGCAGCAGGCTGGGATCAGCTTGGAAGAAGCGCAGGCGTTCAACGCGCGATACGACCAGCGGTTTGTCGTGTTCACCCAGTGGAAGCGCGATTTTTTGCGCACCGTTCGGGAGAATGGGTGCCGGTATACGAACCGGTGGGGGCGCCAGCGGTCGTTCCCTGACCTGAACCATCCGGAGCGGTGGATGCGGGAGAAGGCGGAGAGGGCGTGCATCGCCAGCTACGTCCAGGGGACGGCCGCGGAGTTGTCCAAGGAGTCGCTGGTGCGCGTGTACGACCGGGTGACCGCGGAGGGGTTGGCCCTTTGTCAGATCGGACTGGTGCACGACGAGATCCAGGCGGACATGCCGGTCGACCAGGTGGTCCGCGGTGTGCGTGTTCTCCGGGAGGAGATGGAGCGTTACCCGGAGATGGCTCCGGTTCCCGTGGTGGTTGAGGTCGAGTGGTCGACTACGAACTGGTCGGAGAAAAAGAAACTCGGGAGGTAGCGATGGCGAACCGTTCGGACTTGGATGCGATGATCGCTCGGCTGCAGAGCGTTCCCCCCTGGGTGATCGAGCAGATCCACCCGGGGACGGGCAAGCTCCAGCCCTGGTTCACCGTCAACCCGGCGGAGGTGGTCCGCTGCCTGGTGATCCAGGACGACAACCTGCCCACCCAGGTGGCGAGCGTGAGCGCCCAGATCTTCCACTGGGCTCGGCTGGCTGCCTTGGCCCGCCGGGCGTGGGAGGTGCGGGAGCGGGAGTACCGGATCTGGCGGGATCGGCTGACCGTCTCCCTGATGGACCCGCCGGAGAAGCCGAAGGAGTGGAAGAGGCCGACGGAGGCGCAGGTGACGGCCTCCGTTCGCGTGCACCCGGAGTACCCGGAGTTCTACCAGCGGACGGAGGTGGCGGAGGAGGCGTACAACGCCACGCAGGGGGTGCTGGAGGCCTTCCGGGCCCAGTTGTCCAGCCTGGACCTGGCGGTGAGCCGGGCTCAGTCCGGGGGTGCCCCGCGGATGAGCATGTGACAGGCGTTGGAGCTCGTGCGTTATACCTGAGTAGGAGGTAAAAAGACGATGGCGAATCAGCAGCAGCCGCCCCAGGGCGGTTACCCGATGCAGCAGCCGCCGGCATTCAACTTGCCGGATAACGAGGCGAGCTCGAACTCCTACCGGGAGGACCGGGAGAGGGGGGGCGGCGGGGGGACGAAGATCCCGTTCGTGCGCTTCCCCGGCCCGCAGGGGCAGCGGAAGTGGGAGGGGAGGGATGTCCCGGTCGGCTGGAAGGTGAGCCTCCGGCTGTTCATCCTCCCGCCCTGGGCTCCGGGGAAAAACATCTACGCGGTGGGTAACTCGCACTTCTGGCGGAGCCCGCAGAACCCGAACGGGCGGAACATCACCTGCCCGGGGAAGGCCACGTGCGGCATCTGCCAGTCCCGGCGGGCGGGGTTCGACCACCCGAACCCGGAGGTGCAGAAGCGGGCGAAGGACTTCGGGAAGGTCTCCCACGTTTACCTGTACAACGTGGTCATGCTGGACAACCTGCAGGGTCACTACATCCAGGTGCCTTCCCAGCAGCCGGGCGGGCAGCCCGGGTGGGTGATGCGCCCGTTCGTGCTGGACGCGCGGAAGGCGCTGCACGACGACATGGGCCGGCTGTTCGACGCCCCCGGCCGCGGGGGGGTCGTCTCGTTCGTCAACCCGCAGATGGGGCGCGAGATGTGGGCGACGAAGGAGAAGATCGGGCCGGAGAAGATCAACATCAAGTATTGGGCGACGGACGGCCAGCAGATGGCTCTCCCCCAGGAGTTCTGGCCGGTGCTGCAGGGGCTGTGGGACCTGGAAAACCTGTACGACCCGCCCACGCAGGAGCAGATGATCCAGGCGGTCCAGGAGATCTACAGCGTGCCCCAGATGGCGCCGGCCGCCCCGTGGGCGAACCCGTACGGTCCGCCCGCGCCGGGCCAGCAGATGCCCCCGGGGCAGCAGCCGTGGTCTCCCCCGGGGCAGACGCAGGTCTCCCAGCCCCCGGCGCAGCCCGCTCCGGGGCAGCCCTGGCAGCCTCCGCAGCAGCCGTGGTCCCCGCCTTCGCAGCCCCAGCCGGCCTCCATGCAGGGTTGGCAGCCCCCGGTGGCCGGGCAGCCCGGGCCCGGGCCCGGGGGGCCCCCTCCGGGATGGATCCCCCCGCCCCAGGCGATGACGCCTCCCCCCGGGTGGAGCCCGCCGGCGGTGCCCTCGCAGCCTCCGCCCGTCCAGGGTGGGCCCGTGCCCCCGGGGTGGAGTCCGCCGGGGCCTCCCCCCGCGGCGATGACCCCGCAGCAGCCCCCGATGGCGGGGCAGCCCGGGCCCGGGGGGCCCCCTCCGGGATGGAGCCCCCCGCCGGCGCCTCCGGCGGCCGGGCAGTTGCCGTCCTGGGTGGCCCCGCCGGGGTCGGATCCGCAGCAGCTCCCGCTGCAGGGACCCCCGCCGGCTTCCCCGCCGGTGCTGCAGCCCCCGGCGCAGCCGGTGCCCCCCTACCAGCCGAGCGCGCTGCCTCCGCAGGCGCAGCCCCCGCTGGTGCCGGGATGGAGCCCCCCGCCGGCACCGCCGGCCATGCCCGCCCAGTCGGCGCAGCCTCCGGCCACCCCGGTGGAGACGCCGGAGCAGCTGCAGGCCCGGCTGATGGCCCAGGCAGGGCAGGGTAAGTGAGCCCGAAGTCTGCCAGGAAGCCGCGTGCGCAGAAGCACGCGCGCCGCCCGCCGAAGACCCGGAAGATCCGTCGGTCTGCTCTCGAGGAGTACAAGGAGAGCATTTCCCAGGATGGGGTGCTGGAGGTGATGAGCCTCGAGGACGACAACTGCCTATCCACCGTGAGGGGATGGGTTAGCACGGGCAGCGTGGAGCTCGACCTGCTGCTGAACGGGCAGGGGATCCCGCTCGGTCGGGTGGTGGAGATCATCGGTCCGGAGCACATTGGGAAGTCGACCCTGTTGGACCAGATCTTCGCGAACGTCCAGCGGATGGGCGGGGTCGCGGTTCTGGCGGAGCCTGAGATCTCCAGGGATCGGGCGTACAGCACCCGCCTGGGGGTGAACACGCGGGATCTGCAGTACCTCCAGTTCGCACGGGAGGAGTTCGTGCTGGAGCGGATTTTTAGCACGTTCATGCGCACGATCGACTGGTGGGCCGAACACCACCCGGGGACTCCGGTGGTGATCGGTCTGGACGCCCTGGCTGGCACGGCCACCCATTCGGAGATGATGGCCGGTGTGGACGTGCAGGAGAAGAAGAAGAAGAAAGGGAAGTCCGCGCAGTCCGCCCCGAAGAAGGACGAGGGGGAGGACCAACCGAAGGAGACGAAGACGCAGAAGGGTGGGGATCAACCGGGTGAGGCGGCCAAGTACCTGGCGCGCGTGGCGCGTCAGTTGCCTGTTCGGCTGGGCGGGACGCAGATCTCGGTGGTGATTCTCAACCACGAGTACAGCCGGGTGGGTATGACCGGCATGGGCCCGAAGAACGAGTCCTACGGGGGGAAGGCTCTCCGTCGGATGGCCTCCATCCGTCTCCGGCTGTACCCCGCCGGCGAGTGGTTGGAAGCGGGTGGTCGGAAGGTCGGCCGGGTGGTGGTCGCCCGGTTGGAGAAGAACCGGCTGGGAAACCCTTGGGGTGAGGCCTACCTGCCGGTCGTGTCCGGGTACGGGATCGACAACTGCTGGTCGGTCTGCCACGGGCTGGAGAGGGCGGGCATGACCGTCAAGTCCGGGAGCTGGCAGTCGTTCAACCTGGCCGGGGAGGTCTACCGATTCCAGGGGTGGACTGGATTCTCCGCGCTGATGGCGGAGCACCCGGAGTTGTTCCCCCAACTGGTGGGAATCTACCGGGAGAGGATGCTCCCCCTGCTGACGGCCGTGCAGGCCGGGCCCCCCTCGTTGACGGGTGCTTCGGTCACACCACCACCGGTGGAGACGCCGGTGCCCTCGGTGGAGCAGGAAAAAGAGGAAGAGGATGACCCGGGATCTCCGGAGACGGAGCCGGAGAAGGAGGGCTGAGGCATGCCCTTGTATCAGTACGAGTGCGAGGTATGTCACCTGGAGGAGGAGCACCAGGTGTCCATCCAGGAGAGGGATACCGAGTTCACCTGCCCGAACTGCGGGGGGAAGATGACCCGCCAGGTGACGGCCGCGAAGATCGGCCGGGAGAAGGTGGGGATGGGGGTCATTCTGTCGGACGGCTCGCGCGTGCGTGGGCACTTCGGCCGGGAGGCCCCGAGGGCGAGGAAGAAGGGCGGGTGACGGGGTGATCATCTTCAGCGACCTGCACCTCCGGGAGGACTCGGAGGGCATGATCTTCCGGGAGGTCCTGCCCGGGCTCGAGAAGGCGGTGGAGGACGACCGATCTCCCCCTCCGTACGCGCGCAAGTTGGTGTGCCTGGGAGACCTGTGGGACGTGCGCTACCGGCTCCCCGTGCTGGCGCTCAACCGGCTGGTCGACTGGGTGTTGAAGCTGACGACCGGCGGGAATCCGACTCACCTGCTGCTTCTGCCCGGAAACCACGACCAGGTGAACCCGGCGGGCGACCATGCGCTTCACGTGCTGAGCAAGCTGCCGGGCGTCCAGGTCTACTCCCAGCCCGCGCAGGATGCGTTCGGCCTGTGGATGCCCTACCGGAAGGACGTGCAGGAGGTCCAGCGCCAGTTAGCCAGGTTCACCGCGGACGAGGCGGTCGCCCGCGGGGTTCCGCTGGTCCTGTGGATCCACCACGGGATCCGCGGAGCTCTCCGGAACGACCAGGCGACGGACACGGACGGGTTGGACCCGGCGAGCATGGCCTCCCGATTCACCCGCGTGTTCGCCGGTCACTACCACAAGCCGCAGGAGGTCTTGCCGACCGTCCACTACGTGGGCAGCCCGTACGAGGTGCATGCGGACGAGCGCGGGCAGCAGAAGCGGATCTGCCGGTGGGACGGGCATTCCCCTGAGTGGCTGCCCGTCCAGTGGGGGCCGCGCACGCACAAGCTCGACCTGGGGCTGGTGGGAGACATCCAGGCTTTGGCGGAGACCATCCGCCTGGGCGACCGGGTGCAGGTGGTGGTTCAGGCTGGGGACGAGCAGACGGCGAAGGCGGAGGCCTTGCGGGTGGAGCTCGCCCGCCGTGGGGTGGTCCCCGTTCTCACCCCCGCGCAAGCCCGCCTAGCCGTTCCCTCCCGGTTGCAGGTTCAGCCCCAGGCTGGGCTCGGGGAGTACGCCCGGGCGTACGTGCAGGCCTTCCACGGGGAGCTGCCGGAGGACCGGCTGCTGGCCACCCTGGACGCCTTGCGGCAGGGGTGACCGATGAAGATCCTGAAGCTCAAGTTGCAGAACTACGGCCCGTTCTACGGGGAGCACGAGTTCAACTTCCAGCAGTTGGCCGGCCAGTTGGTGCTCGTGCTCGGGTCGAACCTGGACGACCCCAGGTCAACCTCCAACGGGAGCGGGAAGAGCAGCTTGCTGGGCTGTCTGGACTGGACCGTGTGGGGGGATAACCCGACGGGTGACCACGCGGACGCGCTGGTGAACGAGGAGTCGGCGGGCGTGCGGGGGTCTATCTGTTCCGGCACGCTCCTGCTGGAGGACGAGCAGGGTCAGCCGGTGGAGATCCGCCGGTGGCGGACGAAGAGCAAGCGGGGCCTGGAGCTCCGGGTGGGTGAGAAGGATCTGACCGCGCTGGACGCGCGGGAGACGCAGAAGTTGATTGAGCAGGTGCTCGGGCTGGATCGCCAGATCTTCCATGCGACTGTCCTGTTCGGCCAGGAGGATAACTGGCACTACGCGGACGCGACGGACACGGAGCGGATGGCTCTCCTGACCCGACTCCTGCAGCTGGAAGAGTTGGACGTGCTGCTCGCCCGGGCGAAGGCGGCGGAGAAGGATGCGCGGTCGAAGGTGGCGGAGACGGAGGCCTTGCACGCCCAGCAGGTGGCGTCGGTCCGGGTGAAGGAGGCGGAGTTGGAGGGCGCCCGCCGGGCGGCCGATGAATGGGCGGCCGGCCGAGAGGATGCCCGGGCGCGGTTGCAGGCCCGCCAGCGCGAGCTGGAAGCCCGGCAGGTGGATGAGCAGGATCGGTTCCAGAAGAGGATCGCGGGCATCCAGCCGATGGACTACCAGCCGTCCATCCAGCAGTGGGAGGAGTTGCGAAAGCAGCGGTTGGACCAACTGCGGGCGGAGATCGCACATGGAGAGGCTGACCGGGACCAGGCGGATGATGTGTCGGTGGCGGAGGCGCAGGATCTGACGGCCAAGAACTCCCTTCTGGAGGAGATCCGGCGGTCGATCGTTCCCGTGGAGGACCCACCGGAGCTGGCGGCCGGGAGGTCGACCCTGCGGGACATCCAGGGGCACGTGCATCACCTCGGGGAGGAACTCCGCCGGCTGGATGGGGAGGCGCAGAGCTTCCGGCAGTTGGGTGCCGGCCGGTGTAGCCGGTGCGGGCAGGAGGTGACGGCCGAGCACCTGGCGGCCGAGCTCTCCCGGTTGGCCGGGTTGTCGTCGGAGGCGGGACAGAAACTGCAACTGCTGCGCACCCGTCAGACCGAGTGGGAGCAGTACGTGTCCGGCTGGGAGAAGGTGGCGTCCGATCGTAGGACGGCCCACCAGCAGGCGGAGTCCCGGTGCTCCGTCCTGCGGGCGGAGATCCAGGCGATCACCACCTCGCTCGAGGAGGCGGCTCGCGCGAGAGAGCGCCACCGACAGGCGTTGGAGGCTCTCCGGTTGCAGGCCCGGATGGTGGAGGTGGAGGAGAACCCGCAGGTGCGGGCGGCGGAGGAGAACGCGAGGTCGGTCTCTCAGTTGAAGGCGCAGGCGGAGCAGGAGTACCGGGCTGCCTTGGACCGGCTGGACTCGGATTACGAGCTGCTGATGGCCGAGCAGTCGGCGCCGGAGCCGGAGAATCCGTGGGTGGCGAAGGCTGCTGTGCTTGCTTCGCAGTGCAACAGCCTGAGCACGGGGGCGTCCAGCCTGGAAGAGATGGCTAAGGCGTTGTCCGGCCAGGCTGCTCTGTTCGGGTGGTGGGTGGATGCGCTGGGGCCGCGCGGCCTGCGTGCGTACATCCTGGAGAGCCGCCTGCAGGAGCTGACGAACGCGGCCAACCAGTGGGTGCAACTGCTGACCGGCGGGGTCATGTGGGTTCGTTTCGAGGCGCAGAAGGAACTCCGGGACGGGACGACCGTGAACGCACCGGAGCTCCGGGTGTGCCGATGGAACCCGGACGGAACGCAGTCGGAGAGGAACTTCCGGAGCTGGTCGGGTGGGGAGAAGCAGCGGGTGAGCGTGGCCGTCGACTTCGGTCTGAGCCGGTTGCTATCCCAGCGGGCTCAGCGCCCGTACGACCTGCTGATCTTGGACGAGGTGTTCCGCCATCTCGACCGGGCGGGCAAGGAGGGGATGGTGGAGATGTTGCAGGCGCTCGCGCGGGAGAAGACCGGCGGGGTGCTGGTGGTCGAGCATGACGCGGACTTCCAGGCCGCGTTCGATTCGCGTATCCTGGTGGAGAAACGGGGCAGACGGTCCAGGATCGTCCCCCTCTCGGAAACGGAGGCCCTCGGTGAGCAGCTCCCTCAAGAAACGTCAGTGGTCACGGTCGGGCAAGCTGTTCCGGCTGACCCCCCTGATGGTCGTCCGCGCAAGCGTGCCCCCAGGCGCCCCCGAGGGACCGCTGGATGAGACGTGGGTGGAGTCCCTGCAGGAGGGTCCGGCCCAGTTGTTCGTCGGGGACCTGGAGGACGCGGTGGTGGTGAGCATGCCCACCACCACCTCGAGCGCCAGTTTCCAGGCGGCGGCGAAGGCTCTCCAGCAGGCCTTCCCGGACCGTTCCTGCCTGATCGTCACGCACGCGGTGCACTTTCTGCACGCGGAGCCGGTGAACCCGGTGGACGCCCGCCGGCTGATCGAGAAGATCGGGGAGGAAGAGGTCGACGGGGCCCAGGAGGAGCAGCCCAAGCTTGGGGTGGACCCGGCGGACGTTCCGGAGGAGCCCGAGCCGGCGGAGCGGGCGAAGATGGACGCCCTTCTGAAGGAGGCGAACGGTCAGGACGGCTCGGGGACCCCCGCCGATTCGGGCGAGGAAGGGGAAAAGCGATGACGGACGACCAGCAGATGGCCTGCGCGTCGGAGATGCGGGTCACCCGGGTGGCCGGGATTGACCCGGGGTTCACCTCCACCGCGGTGGTCGTGCTGGAGGAGCGGGAGTACCTCCCGCCGGCGCAGATCTCCCGGGAGGTGCTGGTGATCGAGTGGCAGGTGTTCCGCACGGCGAAGACGAAGCAGAAGGAGCGGTCGAACTTGCGGGTGACGAACGACGACGTTCGCCGGTACACGGAGATCTTCGTGGGCGTGCGGGACATGCTGATCGGCCAGCGGGTGCGCGCGCTCGGGGTGGAGGCCTACCGGGTGGCCCCCAGGTTCGGCCGGCGGAAAGGACCACCAGGAGGGCAGCCGGCGGGGGAGGGGGCCGAGGGGCAGGACAGCGGGGGAGCCGGGGCGGGAGCGAAGACGATGGCCGTCTACGGTGGGGTGCTGGCCGTCGGGGTGGCGCTCGGGCTGTACGTCACCCCCTGGCTGCCGAACGATTTGAAGAAGCGCTTCACCGGCCGGCAGAGCTCGTCGAAGGAGGATGTCTGGGAGTCCCTTTGTCGGGAGGTGCAGGGGGCATCCAAGATGATCGACAACTGCCCGAAGTCCCTGCGGGAGCACGTGGGGGACGCGGCGGGGCATGCGGTGCTCACCCTCGAGGAGGCCAGGCGGATCCGGAAGTTCGTGGGAGGGGGTGCGCTGTGAAACCGGTGGTGATGATCCCCGCGCTGGTGGAGACGGTGGTGATGGAGATGCTGCAACTCTCCCGGCTGCACATGGTGGGCGCCCTGCGCGTCCCCGAGCAGGACATCCAGGTGAAGCTTACGCTGGCGGACGGCAAGCTGTTCCCGGAGTTCAGCTTGTCCACCCCGCCAGGGACTCAGTTCGAGGCAGAGCACGTGCGGCAGGTGATGAGCGAGATCTGGGACGGGTGGGGGAGGGATGAACTGACAGCCAGGCTGCGCGGGCTGCAGGAGGAGCGACTCGGCTGTGCCAGACCGTGACGAACACCAGCCTTTGGTGCCCGCGGCGCCGGCTGGGGATGCCCAGCCGGCCGCGCCGTGCCGTCGTCGGCCGAAGAGCCCGCCTCCCCCGATCAGCCCGTACCCTCCGAGTCATCCGCTGTATCGGGACCCGGGGGTGAGCCGGGTAGCCAGGTTGCGGTCGCTGGCCCGCGGGGAGGTTGTTCCCGGAGCTCCCGGTGGGGATACCCTGTATCTCCGGTGCTTGGCGGGCACCCACTACGTGACCAGCCGGGAGAAGATGACGATCGAGCAGTTGCACGAGATCGACCTGTTCCAGCACGTGCCGCTGAAGACGCTCGCGCACTGGAGCAAGGAAGACAAGTGGCACGACAACCGAGAAAAGTTCTTCCGGGCTCTCGGACAGGACCTGCAGGAGCGCGTGCGCCGCCACGTGGGGGCGGCGAAGGTCGAGCAGCTGCGGGTGATGGACCGGCTGTTCAGTCGGATGGCCAAGAAGTCCGACCGGTTGGAACCCCGGAGCCTGGAGACGCTGGCGGTGGCCATGTGCAAGGTGCTGGAGGCGGCGAACGAGCTGCGCGACCAGATGGCGGTCTCCAGCATGGCCGTCCTGTCCGGGGAGTCGGAGGAGGGGGAGATCCCGCAGATGACGGATGAGCAGGTGCGCGAGTTCGCGCTGCTTGCTACCTCCCAGGCGAACCGGCAGTTGACGGACGGACAGGCGAGCACGGTCACGGATGCGGAGGGGGAGCCGGATGGCAAGTAGGCCTCACCGCCGGTGGACGACTTCGGAGGAGGCTGTCCTGTGGGAGGGGGCCGGTACGTGGGGCCGGGAGTGGTTTCTTCGCCGGCTGCCTGGGCGCTCGTGGGCGGCCTGCCAGATGAAGGCTCACCGGTTGTTCGGATCTGGTCTCCGGCGCGGGTCGTACTCGTTGGCGGAGGTCGCACGTTTCAGCGGATTTACCTTGTCGCATTTGCGACGGGCTGGGAGGGCCCTGCAGCAGAAGTGGCTGCGGACGGGCCCGCGCGGGACGTACCTGTTGACGGAGGATCAGCGGGAGGAGTTGCTGGCCTGGCTGCGGACGGACTACTGGTCGAAGAAACACCGGCTGTACACCTGCACCTGGTGTGCTGGGGTTCGGCGCCCGCACCGGTGGGGCGGTCTGTGCTCCCGCTGTGCTCCCAGGTACCGAGCGCGTTTCCGGCGGGCGGGTTTGCCGTCCAGCCCGGAGTTGTTGTTCCCCATGCTCGGGGGTTGGTTGTCCGGGGTTGCTCTCGTGGAAGCTCAGCGGGCGTGCGTGCAGCGGAGAGCTCTTCCCCCGGCGTTGGCTCGGGTGATCTTGCGTAAAGCGCGCGCTTTGTGCTCCAATGGGGCGGCGGGGCAGGGGTGAAGGTGGTGAAGACGATGGAGCTCAAGAGGTGGAGGCCGCCCTTGACGGCGGAAGAGATGCTGAAGTACGCGGACAGGCTGGCGTGCCGGATTCGGCATACCACCCTGGAGGACGGTCTGTCGGAGGAGGACGGCCTGGTTGCCCTGGCGGTGGCGTTCCGGCTGGCGCAGGGGATCTATCCTCGGCCGGACCGGGTGTTCCCCCTGCTGATGGAGGCGGAGGGGACGCTGGATCTCATGCTCGCGTACGATGGGGAGCCCTGCTGACCGACTACTGTGCTGGAGAGGGGTGAACACCGATGCTGGCAAAGAGACCTGCGGGGTTGAGCTACCTGGGGATCCCCAACTACCAGGTTTTGCTGGTCGACCCCCCGTGGACCTATCGGGATAGCTGCTCGGCGGGGAAGCGCGGGGCGGTCTACAAGTACCCGACGCTCACGCTGGGAGACCTGCGGGAGTTGCGCGTTCGCGAGTGGGCGGCCGAGGATTCCCTGCTCTTCCTCTGGGCGACCTGGCCGTTGTTGCCGGATGCTCTCACCCTGATGGAGAGCTGGGGGTTCTTGTACAAGACGATCGCGTTCGTCTGGGCGAAGACGCGCGGGCCCGTCCAGGAGTCGGCCCCTCCCCGGTGGCACTGGGGGATGGGAAACTGGACTCGCTCGAACACGGAGATCTGCTTGCTGGGGGTGAGCGGCCGGCCGAAGAGGGCGAGCGGCGGGGTTCACCAGCTGGTGGTCTCCCCCCTGCGCGCCCATTCGGCGAAGCCGCCGGAGGTGCGGGAGAGGATCGTCCGCCTGGTGGGTGAGGACGTTCCGAAGGTGGAGCTCTTCGCGCGGGAGCGCGCTCCCGGGTGGGATGCGTGCGGGCTCGAGCTGGATGGGCTGGACGTGCGGGACTACTTGGGAAGCGGAGGCTGCCCATGAAGATCAAGTTGGAAATGGAAGTCCGATGCTCCGAGTGTGAGGATGCCCTGGAGGTCTGGGTCGACGACACCCTGCGCGGTTCGTACGCGGCCAAGCCGCTGGTCGTTGAACTGTGCTCGAGGTGCAAGGACGAGCTGGAGAAGAAGTCCGAGGAGTTGGCGAGCAAGGTCGAGGAGCTGGAGAAGAAGATCGAGCAGATGGAGGGGGGCTCCGATGACCACTGAGTTCTTCCGGCAGTTGGCGTCCTTCAGCATCCAGGTGCTGACGGGCATGGGTTGTGATCCAGTCTGCCAGTGGAAAACCCCCGGTTGGCCGACGGCGGCGCCCAAGGGGCTGATCGTGCACTTCACCGCCAGCGGGTTCATGGAGGCTCTCCGGTGGTTCATGCAGGCCCGCCGGGAGGCGAAGGCGAGCGCCCACCTGGTGATCGGTCGGAGCTGGCCGCGGGCGTGGCGGAAGATCGCGGAGGCGTTCCCGCTGGTGGAGTCCCTGCCGGCTCCGGTTGTTCAGTGCGTTCCCTACTGGGATCGTGCGTGGCACGCCACCTGGACGAATCCCACGCACTACGGGATCGAGCTGGCGAATCACGGGGAGCTCCGGAAGGATGCGGATGGTCAGTGGGTGTTCTGGGCCCCGAAGGCTGAGGGCGCCCCCGAGTGGACGGCCCGCTGGCAGTCAGACGGGGCAGTTCCGGGGGAAGAGCCGGTGAGCCGGTTCGGCCGCTGGTGGGAGCCCTACCCGGCGGCGCAGGTGGTGGCGCTCGTGCGGGTGGCCCGGGAGGTCCGGCAGATCCATCCGGGGATTCAGCGGGATCAGTTGCTCGGGCATGAGCAGGTGCAGGCGAACAAGCGAGATCCGGGGCCAGCCTTTCCTCTGTCGCTCGTGCGGGAGGCCATCTTCGCACCCCAGTTGGCGGAGGTACCGTTCGACGGGTTGCGAGTTCGGGCGGACGATGTGGAGTTCGTTCGCGGAGCTCGGTTGATCGAAGACTGGGCGGTCCGGGAGTTCCCGCTCATTCACCGGGGGGAGCTGCCGTCCGCGGTGGAGGCCCTGCGTCAGTTGCTGGGCGACCCGGAGGATGGGATGGGGTGGGAGAGCACCCATGCGGACTGGCTGTGCTTCGATCTGCTGGGCTACGTGGTGGGCGCTGGGGGGCCCTCGCTGTCGACCGTACAGACCTTTCAGCGGATGATGGGGTTGGGGGTGGACGGCCAGGTGGGGAAGAACACCCGGTGGGCACTCGCCCGGCGCGTGCTCGACCGGGGGATCATCCGTTGACATCCTCCGCCACCTGAAGGAGGCGGATTCCTAGGAGCCATGCAGAACCCAATGCGGACTCGAACGGTTGACAGGAGGAGAGCATGACGGACGAATTGAGTAAGCCGATGGCCGATTCGCAAGACGGAGAGGTCGCGACAATGAGACGCGAGCTTGCCCGTGCCCACGCGGCGATTCAGTGGTTTGCCACGGTGCGCGCTTCGATTACGAGCGGTGCGCTGAAGGCCGAAGGCGAGGATGCGTATCGAGGCTTCGTGAATATCCTCGCCGTGGCCCACGCACTGACCGAGGTCTGGCTCAGCGGCGAGAAGGTAACGGCGCGTGCTGTTGCGGACCTGCTCGGGTGGCACGCCGAACATAGCGCCCTGGCCGTGCGCGAGTGGCTGCGCCCGCTTCAGACAGGCCCTTACCCGCCGCTGGTACTCGAAGACCTGCGGCCGAACATCGAGGTGTGAGATGAATCCAGAAACCAACAAGTTCGAGCTTCTCCGGCCAGTAACAGACCAAGACGAAGATCCCGGCAATGATTTGCGCCATACCACTACTGGAGACCCACACCAGCCCAGCGTCGGTTTGTTGAAGCGCATGGTGCAACAGCAATCGCTGCTGCGACCGAACGGCGAGCCCGTGCCGCAGCACTGGGCTCAGTTTCAGATTGGCGAGTGTGTGGTGATCAAGAACTACACGTTCAAGGTGGCCTACATCGGCGAGACGGCGATCTTGTTTGAGCCGGTCGGAGTCCCTGTCCTTGGTGAACAGCGATGAATGAGCCACTTGAAGTCACTGCGCTGCGCAAGGAATTGGCTCGTGCAGAAGCGGACAGTGCCCGACTGTGCGAGCAGCGAGCGGCCATGCCTCCGGGGTCTTCTCGTGCTCGCGTGACGACGCTAAACGCGAAGTGGGCACGAGTGGCTGAGTACCGGGATCTGCTCCGGACGAGGCTCGAAGAACTGACTCAAAACATTCAACCCGGTTAACAGCCGAGGCGGTTGACAGCGGGTCGAAGGGTTCCGCGCCGATAGACGGCGACGGAGAGCGGAGTTGAACCATGGAGAATGCGAAGGTTTGCCAAGTGGTTTTCTCAACAGAAAGGAGAGCGCCATTCCTCCGCCGCCTGAAGGCGGCGGTCTTCTGACGCGAAACCGATGACGGACGACCGGGCGGATCGGTTTTGGAACCAGGTGGGGGCGGTCTGCGCCTTGCTGCTGGTCCTGGTCCTGTGTGCGGCCGTGGTGGTCTCCGGGCTCCAGCTCCTGCGGGATTACTCCAACCAGGTGACGGCGGACCGGGTGCGCTTCCTGGAGGACCGGCTGGCCCTGCAGGAGGAGAAGCTGGCGGAGCAGGAGCGGAGGCACGCCGCGGTGCTCGAGCTGGAGGTGGTGACGGTGAGGGCGGCCGAGCGGATGGTAGAGGCTTTCGGTCTTCCCTCAGTGGGAGGTCTTGAGCGGTGACCATCCCAGAGGACGATCCCAGGGTGGCGCGGCGCCCGTCGCGCACGTACAAGTTCAAGTTCGCTCCGGTGACCCTGGAGGGCGGTGGGTGCGGGAACGTCTACCCTACGGTCGACGAGACCGACGAGGGGCTTCCCTTCCGCACGCTCATCCACAAGGGGCACGCCGCGGGGTGCCAGCAGGCTCTGCTGAATGGGATCGCGCGGTTGCTGACGCTCATCCAGCAGGAGAGCTCCATCCCACCGGAGCGGGTGTGCCATACGCTCATCGGGATCAACTGCGGGGAGGGGATGAAGGACCACTGGAGTTGCTTGGACGCTCTAGCTCGGGCGATGCGGGCCCGGCTGAAGGAGGTAGGTCATGGCGGAGATCAAGCTGGAGTTGGCCAAGGTGGAAGTGGCCCCGAGCCTGCCCGCGGGTGAGGCGCTGTTGCTCCCGCAGTCCGTCATGCGGGCGGTCACCCTGCTGTCGGAGGCGGTGGTCATTGGGCTCATGTCCCAGGCGGAGGCGATGGCCCGGTTGAAGGCGTTCGCCTCGAGCCACGCGGCGCAGATCTGCCTGTTCAAGAACATCGGCGTCGCGGTCCCCGTGGAGCACGCCGAGCCGTGCCAGATTTGCGGGGTGGTCTACGACCGGCGGGACTTCAACCAGGTGCTGCTGCACAATTCCCAGGGGGAGGACGGCCGGCACCGGCCGGTGCCCGTTCTGGAGGGAACGGTGGGCATCCAGGTGGGTCCCTGCAGGTGGTGCCGGAGCTGGGGCGCTTGCCAGCAGTTGGGGGTAGGCAGCGACGACTGCTGCCGGCACGATCCGCCCAGGTTCGAGCTCGACTCGGTGGCCGAGCAGTCCGAGACGAATGGGGGAGAGCCCCATGGCTGACCCGGTGGTGGAGGCGGATGCGCGGGCGACTGCTCCCGCCCAGGGCCGGCTGGAGACGGAGGAGCAGGCGATCAACTACCTGGAGGGCCTCCTCCGCGAGCTCCGGGCGGCCCGGGATGCGTGCGACCGGGCGTCGCTGATCCGCCGGACGGGCGACCTGCCGAGCCAGCGGGTGTTCTGGACCTTCCTGGTGAAGCAGGGGCAACTGGACGGGGCGGCCCGAGCTCTCCGCCTGGCCGGCCGGTTGTCCGACCGGGCGTTCACGGACATCCATCGTCAGTGCGCCATGCTGTTGCTCCCCACCGTCGGCCCGACGCTGATCTCGGGGTAGCCTGCCGTGGGTAGGCCTCGAGGAAAACGCGGGTGCAAGTGGGATGTCCAGCTGAAGGTGGTGATCCATCGGTTCTCCCCCGGGCAACGGGTGTGCCTGTGCGGGGAGAAGCGGGTGCCGGACAGGCCGGAGGGGCCGGGGGCGAAAAGTTGGTTTGGCCGTCTTCAGCTCCGTGAAGTACGCGGTTGCGCGGAAATCCTTGATGAACCTGAAGATACCTCGGATTCCTCGCCCAGAGATGACCCAGAATCTACGGGGTGATCTTCTCGCGCGTTATATCTGAGTAGGAGGTGCTAGGCACATGGGGAAGGCGAGGGAGAAGCGCAGGCGGAAGGAGAGGAAGGCGCAGAGGCGGGAGGCCCGGCAGGAGTTCAGCCGGATGTCGGCCGAGCGGCAGGCGGCCGGGGGGACCGTGATCGATTTCCCCGAGCCCCTACTGCCGGAGGATCCCGAGATCGAACTGCTGGGCCGGTTGGCGGAGTCGGGTGTAATCCCACGCCGGATCGGGGGGTGACCGATGACCGACGAGAAGAAGCAGGAGCGGACGGAGAAGAAGCCGTGGGCGTGGACGGCGTGGTGGGACAGGGACGCGGAGATCGGGCTCCCCTCGAAGAAGGACCCTAACAATTTCGTGGGGCCGACCGACTACGGGATCTCCGTGCGTCTTCCCGACGGGTCGGAGTACACGATCCTCTTCAGCCGGGAGGATGCCCAGGTGGTGCACAGGTTGCTGAGGAACATGCAGGCCCGGGAACTGCAATTGAAGTCGCTGGTCGAGAACGAGCAGAAGGGTATTCTTCAGTTGCGCGAGAAGTACGGAGCCCGTGAGGAAGAGACGACGGCGGAGTGGATCGCAAGGCTGGATTCGGAGATGTCGGCCGCCCAGTACGCCCGGAGGAACTTGCTGGAGGAGCGCCGTGTGATGGCCGAGTACCTGGGAGGCAACCCGACCGAACCACCGATCCCTCTGGTCAAGCGCGCGGTGGAGGAGCTGCAGCAGTTGCGGTCGTTGGTGGACAAGATGACGCCGCTGCTTTCTCCCTCTCCCGCTCCCGTGCTCCCGCCCCCGGCTTCTCGGTCGGCCACGGGGGAGGATCTGCCGGTGGAGCTCCCGCCTTCTTCCCTGCCCTCCCCGCCGTCGGGGGCGAAGGTGCGTACGGACCGAGGCGAGTGGGCCATCTGTCCGCTGGACCAGAACCCGGACGGTGGTATGTGCCAGGGGGACAGGTGCCCTTGGTACGTTCCGAGCGCCCGGGGGTTCAACCAGGGGTCAGGGGTGCGCGAGTGCGCGGTGGCGGTCTTGGGCCGGCAGGCGATGTCGGTGGGCCCCTTGGCCTGCGAGGTGCTCGAGCTGCTCCGCGCGCACCTGCGGGCGAAAGGGTGACCCATGTGCATCCAACCACCGGCTGATCAGTCCGAAGTGCTCCCCCTGTGGGAGGTCAGCAACCCGCACGACCCGTACACGGTGCGCGGGAAAGCGGCGGTGGCCGGTGTGCTCATCCTGCTGGTCGGGGAAGGTCGGTACGGGCTGAAGAACGTGCAGACGGGGAAGACGTTGGTGCCGGTGTTCCTGCTTTGCAAGGAAGAGGACTTTGACCGGTGGATCGAGCAGTTCAAGGCCGATCACGGGATCAGCGAGCCCCTCGGGGAGTTCGTGCGTTCTCACCTGGTGGAGCTGGTGGCCGTCGGGGAGTCCCTGCTGATCGGATCTCCCTCACAGCGGGAGAGCTTGGAGTTCATGCTGGGGGCTATCCCGGACGAGCGGGAGAGGGAGAAGGCGCTCCTGCTCCACCACGACGCCCGGCGGACGAGCACGGTGGATCTGAGGAAGGTCGTCCAGCAGTGGGTGCAGCACTGGCGGACGTTGCTTGCTAAGCAGGCGGGTGGTGGGTGATGGAGTGGTGGTCTACTTGCCTGTACGTGGTGCTCGATGCGGCTTGCGCGTTGAGCGCGGTTGTGCTGCTGGCCAGCGTGATCAGCGCTGTGCGTGGAAATGTTCGTCGGTGGCGTGACCGAAGGCGCGCGGAGCGCGCGTGGAGGAGAGGATGACACGCGAGATCAGCGAGATCAAGGACCCGGAGATCACGGGGATCATTTCGGTACCCGGGTCGGACCCGGCAGGGGCATGGGTGCCCGAGTGGGACGTGCTGTTCACCGATCCGGGCCACGTGGGGTTCGTGGATCCGCAGACGGGGGAGCACTGGCGGATCTCCCTGAAGAGAGAAGAGGCGTCCGCGCTGGGGTCGCTGCTGATGCGGATGACCAGCGAGCTGGAGCGGGAGAACCGGTTGGCCAGCCGAGAGCCGGACAGCCCGGAGAAGGCGGAGCGCCTGCAGGAGCTCGCCCTCCGGTTCGTCTCCAGCCAGGAGCGCCGGTGGGTGATCTGGGCGTTCGACCGCGGGCCCCAGGGGAGGCCTGTGGCCAGCGCGGAGACCGACCGGGAGGCCGTTCGGTTGGCGCGAGCTCAGTTGCAGGTGCAGGCCTCCCCCATCGCGCCGGCCATCCAGGTGCCCTTCCGGGAGGGCGGTGGCTGGTGGGTGGACTGGCCCGTCTGGGAGGCCAGGTGGGCGCGGGAAGCTCGAGAACAACAGGCGGCGACCGCCCAGCAGGTGGTCTGCCAGAAAGGCGGTTGACCCGATGGCGGAGAAGTTCATGAAGAAGCCGGTGCTGCGGAAGTTGCCGTGCATTCTCACCCCGGAGGAACTGCAGGCGCGCGGCCAGTCGTTGGCCAGTTACCGGATGGAGATCGACCGGCTGACGGCGGAGGCGAAGAGCCTGGCCGCTGAGTACAAGGACCAGCTGAAGGGGCTGGGCCAGGAGTCGAAGCGACTGGCCAAGGTGGTGAAGGACAGGCAGGAGACGCGGGAGGTCCGGTGCGAGGCCGTCCTGGACTTCAAGGACGGACGGTTCTACGTGGCCAGGCTGGACACGGGGGAGGTGCTGGAGGGGCGTCCCCTGACGGACGGGGAGCGGCAGATGGCGCTCATGCCCACCCTGCCCGCCTCCGAGCCCGCGCCCGCGCCCGAGGGTGAGATGGCGGTGGAGCTCGTGCCCACCCCCGGGAGCCTGCCGGCCGATCCCCCGCCGGTGAAGAAGGGAAAGGCGGGGGTGAAGGGGAAGAAGGGGAGGGGGTAGCCCATGGTGCTGAAGTCGAAGAAGAGGCCGGAGCCGAACCTTTCTCGGAGTCCGTCGCTGATCCAGCGGATCCAGGTGTTGGAGTCGGCGGTGACCCAGTTGGTGGAGGACCGGATCGAGATGTGCCACCTGCTGATCGAGGACCGGATGATCGACAACGATCGCCAGGAGCTGGAAATCCGCAAGGCTCGGTCCGCCCAGAAGTGGCAGGAGTTCAAGGCCTCCCGTCTGAAGTGCTCGCAGCGGCTGCGGAACGTGCTGGGTGCCCTCCCCCCGGCTCGGTTGCCTCCCGGGGGTGGGATCTGATGGCCAAGCGGAAGGCGCTGCTGACCGTCTACCAGGTGGCCAGCGGGCGAGTGTTCTTGGCTCAGATCTCCGTCCGCCGGGGGCTCCCCCCGATGGTCGTCATTCGGCACAAGGACAGGAGCACGGCGATCCGGGTGGCCTGCACGGCCGCGGGGGACCTGGGGTACCCGGAGACCAGGGAGAGGTGATTCCCATGTCGAGCAGGCCTTGGGAACAGATGCGGCGGGTCAACCTGGTCGTGCGCCGGTTCGGGCGCCGGGCGGGGGTGCGTACCCTCTGGGAGCGGTGGCGTGCTTGGTTCCAGCCCCGCCCGCTCGAGCCCCAAGCGGTGGAGGGCGGTATACCCAAGGTCTGGCCGTCCAGGTGCTGGGGCTGCCCCAGGGGCCTGCACATGTTCTCCTACCCGTGGGAGACCGGGGACTGGTTCGGCATGTGCCGGATCCCGGGGGGCCCGCAGGTCTCCGGGATGGAAGAAGTCGTGGCGGCCAACCAAGCATTCCAGACGGGTACGGACGTGAACGAGGCCCGGTTCCGCCTGCTCGAGCGCCCGGCGTGGTGCCGGGTGGCCGGCGCGCGGGAGATGGCGCAGCAACTGGGCCTGCCCAGCGGGGCCCGTTGGTAGGAGGGTGCGATGCACGAGAGGGAGCCCGAGGTCGCGGTGTTCTTTCACATGCCGATGGTACCGGAGATGCTTTCTCAGGAAGAGGCAACCAAGTTCTTCGATGCCTACCAGGTACAACCGAACGAGTTCTATGCCACCCCGCAGGAGTTCATCGAGCGGGTGGCCCGCACCTGCTACAAGTCGGAGGACAAGATCAAGCCGGGCTCGGCGTCCGCCATGCTGAAGGAGCTCCGGAAGCGCGGCCACGGGGCGATGCTCGAGCACTGCTTCGCGTCCGTGCGCATCGTGTGCGACCGCGGGGTCTCCCACGAGCTGGTGCGCCACCGGCTGGCGTCCTTCGCGCAGGAGAGCACCCGCTACTGCGACTACACCCGGGGCAAGTTCGGCGCGGAGATCACGACCGTGCTGCCCCCGGCCGAGTGCGTGCCGGAGGGCGTCCGGCAGGAGTTCCGGGAGCGCCGCCGGGAGCTGTTCTCCCAGGTGGAGCGGCAGTACCAGTGGGAGCGGGAGCACGGGATCGAGCCCCAGATTGCCCGCGGGGTGCTGCCCACCGCGCTGAAGACCGAGATCTGGATGACGGCCAACCTGCGGGAGTGGATGCACGTGTTCTCCCTGCGGCTGGCGCCGGCGGCTCACCCGCAGATGCGGGAGGTCATGGAGGAGATCCACCGGTCTTTCGTCCGGGAGGTGCCGGAGCTGTTCGACCTGCCGCCGGCGGCGGAGAGCGCGGGCGGGTGACCGGTGGCCAAGAACCAAGGGCCTTGCATCGTCTGCGGCCTGCTGACCAAGCAGGAGTTGACGTTCGACCGGCAGTCCGTCCGGGTGTGCCCCGTGTGCGAGAAGAACCAGGGGGTGCGCTGCCCCGTCCAGTGCGGCCGGTGCTGCGCTGAGCTGTGGGACAGGGTGGTCTCCCCTCAAGGGACCGCCCTCCCCCTGTCGTTCCCCCGCCCCCCGGATGACCGGATGCCGGCCGGCCAGTGCCCGCACCAGCGGGCTCGAGGGTGCAGGCTGGCCAGGCCGGCTATGCCCTACTCGTGCCGCCTGTGGGTGTGCGAGTTGGGGCTGCGCGTGCTGTGGGGCGCGCTGTCCAGGCGGGAGGCCCGCCGGGTGGTGAAGGCGGGCGCGCAGTGGGAGCCGGACCGGTGGTCGTCTGTGCTGAAGGGAAGGTGACAGGTGGAGAACAAGCTGGTGCCGGAGACGGAGATCCCGCTGTCGGAGTTGACGCAGGCGGTGCGGAAGAACGTGCTGGACGACCTGGAGATGCTTGCCGGGCTGGCGCAGCGGTGGGATCCCGGGAAGCAATGCCGCGGGCTGCTCCACCTGCTGAACCGGTTGGCGCTCGCTTGCTCGAGCGCGCAGGAGGCGCGGGCGGTGGCGGACGTGCGGGAGGTCTTCTTGCTGAAGTTCGGGAAGGACGGGTTCCAAGGATGACGACCGAGCGCGAGCGGGAGACCCTCTTCGACGATCCGTCGGCCTCCAGCGGGGTGGAAGAGCCGGCGCAGGAGCTTCCTCGGCGCGGCCGGCGCCCCCGGGCCACCTCGAGGGTGGATCCCGGCGGGGAGGACTGGACTTCGATGGTTCTGCTAACCCGTTCCCTCCGCCGCCGGCTGGGGCAACTGACGGACGAGCTCCGCTGGGTGCAGATCCGGCAGGAGCAGGTGGAGGCAACCTTTCGCCGGCTGCAGGAGCGGGTGGGTCGGTCTCAGGAGTTCGTGCAGGCGGTCCAGCAGGTGGTGAACGAGCTCCAGGTGCCCGGGCCCGCGGGGGAGCCGCAGGTGCGGGTGAAGGCGGAGGTGCTGGCGGTCATGGTGGTCGGCCAGTTCGTCCGGTGGATGGCCACCCCGGAGGAAGAGGCGGTGGTGGCCACCCCCCGGCGGCGCAGACGGCGCCCGGGGGAGGAGGAACCCCCGCGGGCGAAGCTCACGGACTGGCAGGAGTGCACATAGGAGGGCAGGGCGATGGCGAAGAAGGTGAAGAAGGCGAAGATCGCGCGGGAGGACCACGATCGGCTGGCCCGGGCGGCCAGCAGGGCGTGGGTGGCCGCTTGCGATCATGCGTTCAGCGACCACCCGCTGATAGCGGAGGCCGCCCGGAAGATCCTGCTGGGGAAGGGCAGGAACGGCCAGCCCGTGCCGGAGTCGATGTGCGAGGTCTGGCGCTGCGGGTTGCTGGGGGAGACCTTCCCATGAAGATCCCCGGCTGGTGGGCCCGCCTGTGGTCGAGGGAGCTGCCGCGGAAGCGGGTGATGGCCATCGCCTACCAGCGGGTGCCCGGCCGGCCGGGGGTGTTGGTCGTCCACGTGACGACCGAGTGGCTGGACTGGCTGACGCGCTACCTGGCGGATCGCGGGGTGCACGTGGAGGTCAGCGAGTGGCAGACGGGGAAGGTGCGGGCCGGGTCGATCACCGTCTGCCTGGAGGGCCGGGCGGAGGAGGTCAAGTAGGATGAGCAAGCCGGCGCCTTGGCTCCTTCAGTGGAAGCATCCGGATCTCCCTCAAGCGCACAGGGAGGGATGGTTGTTTCGACTGCGGTCGATCTGCAGCAGGCCGTGCCTCCAAGGATACTGCCAGCGGGCTTTCCGCTTGGGTGCGAGCCCGTTCTGGCCGAGTGACCGGGCTCTCCAGTTTGTCGGCACCTGGTTAGCGTCATTCTCAGCCCGCGGGCTGGTAGATCCCGGGGTTGGGGAGCGCGTTGGGGATCCGTGGCCTACGGCGATCGCGCAGATTCAGAGTCTGGATCAGGCGCGAGACCTGCTGGCGAAGTGGAAGCCGTGGGTGAAGCACGGGACCCGGGCGGTGGGGTTGCTTGTCTCCGAACATGCTGGGGAGGATGGCCCTGCGGGTTTGACCGGCGGGGTTGCCCGACTGCTGGAGGAGTTGAAGCGGGTCCGGGCTGAGGTGGCGGAGAAGGACAAGTCGTTGGGTAAGTGCCTGGAGGTGGTGGGGGCGGCTAGGCTATGGTTGGATGTGCACGTGAATGGCGGGTTACCCCCGGAGATCTCGCCCACCATCCCCGCGGCGGAGGTACTCGCCCTAGTTCTGCGCGGAGTGGACCCGAGCATGAGAGCTCGGCAGATCCGAGAGGGTAAGTGATGCGCGCGATCTGGGAGTTCAAGTTGAACGATTCCGGGGACACGCAGTTGAATCTCCGGGGTTGCGCGCTCTGCTACATGCTCGGCGTGGGCTGGTCGGATGGCCAGTTGCTTGGTTGGGCAGTGGTGGACACGAGCCGGGAGACCAGCATTCGGTACACGGTGCTGGTCCGGGAAACTTGGGATTCCCTGGACGGAGGGGATGAGAAGGCCAGCTTCGTTGGGACGGCGGGGAGTGGGGAATTCGCGCGGCATGTGTTTCTGCTGACTGAGGGCGAGAAGGGTGGGTGACCCCCATGTTGAAAACAGGATCGACCGGCCGGGCG
>Ga0265297_10000717_pt1 | contig 91878 bp, 53 predicted proteins | sample Munlanlwell13791_FD_192502 | JGI IMG/M metagenome (GOLD analysis project Ga0265297, IMG submission 192502) | Leachate microbial communities from a municipal landfill in Southern Ontario, Canada - Leachate well 137-91 | ecosystem: Engineered > Solid waste > Landfill > Unclassified | place... | reverse complement strand
ATAAGGGCTGTAACGATTGCCGCAAGAATCCAGCCAAAACCATCAACTGGCCCTTGCTTCAATATTAAGACAGCAAATATTCCAAGAATTATAAGCAATGCGCCGAAACCAACGTTGAATGAGCCGTCTTTAACCATCTGCTTCGGCCAGGCATTCCATTTAGTTACCTCATCCTTACGGCTCGTCTGGCGTAAGTGATTCTCTGCTCTTTCGGTTAAGGTGCGGGTGCGCTCGGAATCCGCGATAGTGCCTGCGACTTCATTAATTTTCTTTTCTTCCGAAACCAGCGCAGCTTCTTCCTGCTTAAGTTTATCTTCTTTTTCTTTTGACTCGCGTAAAGCTTTCTTCCATTCCTTAGCGTTATTTTTTCTTTCTCCGGCTCTTTCTGCTAATTGTTCTCTGGTCAAGCCGGAGGAATTTTCTCTGTCTTCAAGCGCCTGCAGATAATCATCTTCCGCCTGCTTAAGTGCCTCTTGTTCTTTTGTTTCGTTATCTGCTCTTTCCTGCGCAATCTTTACTCTTCTTTCGGCAATTTCAGCTTTTCTTCTTCCTCTTACGCGCTCTGCGTCTTCGTGGGCCAAATCTTCCTGGCTTAACTTATTTCTTCTTAAAAGATACCTGCCGCGAAGAATCATCCTGACGATAGTATTGTCTGATAATGCAAAAGTGCCATCCAGTTTTCTCTCTGCGCTTAATTCGCTTAACCGCTTCCTATCGCTGTCGGTTATAAAATCAGCTTCGAAGTTTATGGCAACTACAACGAGCCAGGCTCCCGAATTAATTGCTATTATCGCAAAAATAAGCATTACTGCCCCTACAATCAATCCGCTGACTGCGTTAAGAAACGGCGCAGAAAGGACTAATGATAAAAGCATAACCGCGCTGGCGGCTGCAACTATGCCGGGTATCAAGGTCTTCCTGGTTTTTACGCTTGTGATAATTAAAACTGCAGCTACTGCCGCCATAACTGCAACCGATATAATAATTCCAACGCTTAAGCTAAGGGTTGCTCCGGATATAACCAGTAAAACATTGTTGAAAAGTAACCGCCATACTATTGCCGCTGCTATCGCCACCGCAAACAAGCTTACTCCCCACGCGTTCCAGAACTTCTGCAAGCGAATATGCTGCCTGGCGGCTGCGGTATTAAGCCTGCCCATTAAATTTCTTGCTCTTTGCGCTGCTTCCCGGCTGCGTAAAGCTTTTACGCGCGCTTCTTCTTCTTTTTCCAAACGCGTTCTTTCTGTTTTCCTGTTTTCGCTGTTGCGGCTGCGGGCTTGTTTTCTCTCCTTAGCTGTTTTGGCTGACATATTGCCGGCGCGGACTTCGTTCTCATCTCTTTGCCTTTCTGCCTGCGCTTCGCTGTCTCTACGGTTCATCTCACTAACAGTATTGTTATATCTCTGCGTCGCTTCGCGCTGCTCTCTCGCATTATCTTCGTCATCTAAATCGTCTTCGGTTGCCTCGCCGGCCTCCACTCTGCGTATGCCGCTCATAAGCTTGGCAACAGTGCGCCTGTGGCTTACAAACCTGTGAGTGTCGTCGGCTTTCCTTTCCGCGTCTAATCTTTTAAGCCTTGCCTCCTGCCTGTTGGTTAACGGCTTGTAATTAAACATCGCTTCAACCGCGCTAAGCGCTATAAGAATTAAAAGGAGGCTGATTAAGGCAACTAATGACATAGTTTGCAGAGGTAAATCAAAGTTTTCGGCTATGGTATTTACGGCAATTGCGGAAAGCGGAATGTTTGCGGAAATAATGATTGCGCCGGCTTTTAAATTCTGTCTGGCTTTGGCAGCGGCAATTACCAAAACTACGCCTGCGTAAACGATAAAGGCCCTTATTACTGCAAGCAATTTCAAGGAAGCTCTTTCTTCTGCGCTGGCAAAAAGGCTGATTGTGGCAGTTCCCGAAACGGTTGCCACAACGATTAAAACTGCCGCAACCATAAGCGCAACTATTCCTGCGGTGCGTATCCATTTATACCCGCTGATATTTCCAAGCAGCAGCAATATTAAACCAACAATAACCGCGCCAAGTATTACTTCGGCAGTTACGTCAAACTGTATTGCCAAGGTGCCTAACGCAACCGCTAATATAGTAGCTATCACCATTAAACGTACTGCGTTCCAGAATAAAACCCTGCCTCTATAGTAACGGCCGGCTTGCTTTCTGGCATACGGCAGAGAAACGCTGTTACGCACATTGTCTTCGGAATTACGCGCTCTTATTCTTCTGGTTTCTGCTCTCTGGGCCAACTCTCTTCTTTCGGTATCTCTCTGATGCTGCTCTAGTACGGAGGTATGATTTTGATTTCTGCCTGCGGCAGCGTCTCCTGCATCTAAAACACTTATTCTTCCTTCATCCGCGGACTGCTCAAGCTGGTTACGGCGCAGAAGATCCTGGTGCATCAATTCTTCTGTGGTTGTCTGTTCTGTGGCAAGGGCGCGTGCTTCATTTCCAACTTCTCTTCTTACCTCTGCCGGGCTATAAGTATAGTCCCCGGTTTGCGGATTAATTTCCCAATATAAGCTCTCGAATCTGTCGCGGTTAAGGAATTTCGGGTTTAATTGGAAGGTGGAAACAATTATCACGATTGCGGAGAAAACAGCTATTGCCACAGCATAGCCGCTTAAACCGGCAAATATTACAACCATAATGGCAGTAACTGCTCCAATTGCTGCCAGGCCACGCAGGCTGTATACGGCTATCGTAAGGAATACCGCTTTCTTTCCTTTTATGTTTGCGGCTTCATTTTCGGAAGCTGCAAGAGCAGAAGAATATGCCCTCTGGCGCTGATAACGGCTCTCTCTTTTTATCTGCCGGATTACTCTGGCAGCAACAGTGGCGGGCGCTTGGCTTCTTAGTAATTGCCGCGCAAGATTTGCATTTTCTCCGCTTAAGCGTAACTGGTTCCAATGAGAATATAAATCGTATCCTGAGATAGAAACAATAACAACCACTGCAGCGACAGCTCCAAAGCCTATTACGGTTGCGGCAGGAAGCTGCGGTATTACCATACTTAAGGCGACAACCGCATTTACCGAAGCAACAATAGCCATTATCGTAAGCGGGGTAATTTTTCTTATTCTCTCTAAACGCAGAGCAGCGTTGAGACGATAATGTACTGTTGACTTTACCGTTTCAAAATTTCTGACCTGTCTTACGATGTTTGCAACTCTCATATCAGCCATAAAAGCAAGAAGGTCTGAATTAATTCTCTGGCCCATGAATTGTCCGAGGCGCCAGTGCGCTTGCGTAGCAAACAATTCTCTCACCGGCACAAGTGAAGCGAGAATAAAGACTATCGCGGATGCAATTGGGAGGCTCAATTCGGCAGTGATTGCAAGATATACCGTAAAAACTATGCCTAAAATTGCGATGCGGGAAAGTCTTTGCCAGGGGTGAACTAGCGCGGCGATTGCAACGATTAGCCCTATCAATAAAACTATAGCTATACCGAATACGCCTAAAATTCCCAAAGCTTTAAAGCCGATTACCCAGGTAAATAAGCCGCCACTTACGGTTGAAACTATGAGGCTGGGAGTTTTTAACCCTTTAGCGCTGAGGACGAATGCAACGACAAGGCCGGCAAAAAGCGAGGCTGCAAGAAGACCTTTCCAGAGCCCTAAGGATTTGATAAAAATAACTGCGGCAAAGGCTTCTATACCTAGAGTTGCGACTAACCAGATAACCGCCGCAATAACCGCTATAGCAACAAAGACGCCGGTGAATCTTTCTCCTTTAAGCCCAAGCAAAATTGCGGAAACCGCAACTATTAAAGCAGCAGTAGTTCCAGCATACAACGATAAGCCAACCAATGTTGCTATTGCTAAAGCCCAGGCAATTAAAGTAACTTTGCGGTTTAATCTTGCAATGCTGCGGTTTAATTCTCTGGCGCGATACCTTGCGACAATATTACCTATAATCGCCCTGACTGCTTCAGGATCCGTATTATTAACGGTGTTTCTGGCCAGGACTTCTACTTCTTCGTGGGAAGCCAAATTAAGCCAAGCAAGAGATTCGTGCAGCGTTTCTTCGCTATCGGCATTTTCAGAGAGATAAATACCGCCAAAGAGGATAAAGGAACGGCCTCTGGCAAGGTTAGAAACAAGGTAAATTCTCGGCTGAATTCCTCTATTTTGGAATTCTTCGAGAATCGGCCTGCGCGAATCCGAAGCATCCAAATCTTCCGCTCTAATCCTATGCTGGTGCCCTAACGTAGAGACAAAGCGCCATACGCGTTTAAAAACATTTGCATTATCAAAAGCCCTGTCAGGTGGACCTCTGCCAAGCGATACAGGCCATAAGCTTTGTACAGGCACTTGCCTTTGGCCTGCCTCTAAATTAATTCCGCTTAAAGGCAATACGCTAACGCCCTTTCCGTGGCTGTCAGCATCTGTACTTCCTGTTTGCTGGGAAGCCACGCCACCTAAAACCGGTGCCCTATCAAGACGTAACGCTCTGCTTCTTTGTGCGCTTTCTCTGGCTGCTCCTCTTACTGCGCCTGTTTCCTGCGCACCAATAATATTATTATTTCCACCTTCCCTGTTAAGCCCACTTGCGGCGGAAGGCATGCCGGAAGCAGGCTGGTTAATACCTCCGGGTCCGCGGACGGACATTCTTTCGCTGTCTGCCAAGTTTGTTAATTCCGCTAAAACCAATTCTTCACTTGGAGCTTCTATCGGATTTCTTCCTAAAATTGCCGGGGTGCCCTGCGCCGGATAAGCGTGGCTGTTAGGTAACGCCATACCTGCCGGCTCTACAATGTTTGGCAAAGGTAACTGCGGCGTGAGAGGCGGTAATTGCCTGTCAATAGGCAACCTGCCTTCAGCTGAATTCGAATCTTGGGATGCGGTACGTTGGCGTGATACCGTAGAATTGTTCTGCCCTTCTTCTGATTGCCTCTGCCCGGTCGTCTGAGAGGTACCCGAATCCGTTGCTGTGTTGCTCCTTGACTGCGTCGCCGCTGATAATGAAGTTGCAAATTCTGTTTCCGTCTCTTGCCGAGGCGAAGATGTCTCCGGAGCTTTCCTCGATAACGAAGTGTCTGAACTCGAGACTAAGGATTGATTGCTGTCTGAATTCCATAATACACCTCCATTTTTGTTTTGGCCTGCTATATTTCCTTCCAACCCTTCTTTTGCCCTGAAATCTGAAACAATAAAAGGCGATTGTTCTAATAATCCCAAGTCTGATGCTTCCAGGCTCTCAACAGGCTCTATCGAAGACGTAAGCCTGGGATTAAGCCCGACTGGTTCGTTAATTATACGCGCTGCTTCATGCGCTTCTTTTATGCCTTTTCTGCCCCTAAGATGGCTGAAGTTTTCATCCTCTTCAGCGCGTATAGCCAAACCTTGCTCGACTTTTTCGTGGAGTAAAACTTTAAGGAATTCCAGCTCATTTTCCAATAATTCTTTCAGGTAATCCTCTCCTATGATTACGACATCCCAGGCACCGTTTACATTTAATAACAGTGCTCCGCGTTCGTGTCCTGCCGGCATACGGCGAACTTTCATAACTCTTATTCTGGGATGATTCTTGTTAAAACCTTTTCCTTCAAAGATACTGCGCAGGCCTTGCGGCACATCAACTTCAGTTGCCCCCCTTAACGCAAAAGCAGCTTCGGCCAGGATATTTAATGTTCTTCCGTTTTTAGCGCGCACGCCTTCTACCTGCTGAGCTCCTCTCACTTTTGTCTCGACAAGGGAGCTAAATCCCTGGTTGTAAGTTCCGTTGCGCAGTTCTGAGGCAGATAAATTCGTAAGGTTGGCCGGCATTCCGTTATTCGTCATAAGATTACGCACGCGCATAAGCTCTCCTTCCAGTTCCGGATTCCAGCCTATGCCAAGCGCCGTTACGTGGAGTTTGCGTAATTGCCTGGCTCTGTCTTCTAGGTCAGCGAAGTTATTTTCAATTTCCTTTTTCTTTTCATCAAGATAATCAAAAGTAAGTTTTCTCTGTTTCGCCAATTTGGCCATATTTTCAAAATCGCTGCTTATTTTAACGCTGTTTTCCTGTCTTAATAAATCCAAAGCAGCCACCGCAGGCATATTGTTTATTTCGGCAATTGCGTTTCTGCGTGCGCTTGCCTGTTTATTCTGGCTCAATGAAGACATATTCGAAGGAAGTTTAACGGCAAGCAAATTATCCTCTGCCGATTCCATATCAGCCATTTGCTCAAGGCTTATGTCCGGTTTAAGCAACGGCAGGAACCTGAAAGGATTGGCTTGCTGCTGCGAAACTGCCTGCGGTAAGCTTTCGGAAACATTACGAAGCTCTCCGACAGTAACATGCTTTTGCGCTCTTTCGAAGCGTGCCTGCCTGCCTACAAACGGTAAACCAAAAACTAATGCCCAGTAACGCGCAACCCAATTTTGTTCTGTGCGATGAGCTTCCATAAATCTGTACATTCCTTCAATCTCTCTTGCTTTAAGCTGCGGCAAAACGCTGTCCTCTCCGACAAGCCCTTGCATCCTATGATAAGCTTCGCCCTGCGCCTCAGGAGCGATGCCGGCTAAAATATATTGGTAAGGGGCATACGGGCTTACCTGCTGGTATACTGCCTGGCTGCGCACTTCGTCTAAAGTTACGGTGGTGCCTAAGTCTCTTGCGACAGCGCCCATATTAACCGCAAGCCTTAAGGTAGAAGCCGGATTAACGCCTGCGTCTACGAAGGCTAAAGCAATTTGCATTGCCGCAGGCGCTGTAAAACGAAGCATTGCCGGTTGAGGCTGGGTAAGGCTGTTATTTGCGTTTGACTGCGCCGGTAATTGTAAAACCGGTTGATTTATTCCCTGAACTGCTGCTGGCTGCGCTGATGCGTCAGGTTGCGCTAAAGGAGCAGTAACAGGAATAGGATTGCTGGCTGCAATAGGTTGCGCCAATTGAGAAGGTATAACTCCCGGCAAAACATTGCTTAAATCCAACTGTTGCGTTTCGCTAAGCTGCATAATCGGCGCAAGGGAAGATATCGCGTTCTGTCCGCGGGTTGTCAGCTGGTAAATTCTCATTGGCTCTGACTGAGCCTGGCTGGCGGAGGCGCCAGTTTGTCCGGCGTGTATGGCTGATACAGGTTGCGTATATTCCCGCACCAGAAGCCCACTGGAAGCGCCCTGCGGCAAGACTACCTGTTTATCGCCTATGCCAAATGTCCTGCCTTCCTGTAAATCTCTGCTAGCAGCTCTCTGGCGCTCTTCCGCAGTGCCGCTATAGCCAAATTGCTCTAATAATCCATCTCTATCAGCCGCCCTTGCCGTAGTATCTGCAGTTAACATTTGCGCCGCGCTTTTGGGGGGCTCTGCAGAAGTAAAAGCAGTAAAATCTTCGGCGCTTTCGCTCATCTGGCCCTTAACCCGTAATGCCTCTCTAGGGCTGGTTGCGTCTTTCATCGATTGTAACTCATTTGGTAAATTTACTAACCTTCCGCTGTTATCTCTGGCATTGCTGCCGCCGTAAGTAAGCCTTAATTCTTCGTTGGCATAAGCACCGCGAGTAAGCGTTACTTCTTCGCTGGCATAAATGCCCTCTAAAGCCCTATCAAAAACTTCTACTGCGCCGGGAATACTTGCTAAATCTCTATAAAGCGGTGTGCGAGCTTCAGGTAATCCCACTATACCTAACAAGAATTGTTCGGCAGTGCTGGCGCTACGTTCAATATGGTTTGACGTGCTTTCAACTCTGGGCGTTTCATTCTGCCTTGACTCTATTGCCTGATAGAAAGAATACTGCCGGTTAGCAGATTCAAGACGCGTAATTAAATCCTGCCTTCTGCCTTCGCGGATATTTGCCTCGCGCACAATTGAGAGCACCCTTTCGATAGGAGTGTGTCCCGAACTTGCTATCTGGCTTGCGCTTCTCTGGCTGTTAAGCTGGCTGTCGATACGCGCCTGGTTCTGTTCAAATATTGCCTGCGCTCTTGAAGCAGACAAGCGGCTTTCTTCTCCTAAAACCACCAAGGTCCTGTGCGGAATTGCCTGTAATTTATTGAAGTTTACGCTGCCGTCGTCGCCATAAAGGAAACGGCTTCTGTTGGCGTGCTGGCTTACCTTAATAATACCGTCGCTCTTATCCGCAATAATAACCTGATGAACGTATCCCGGAGTTACCGGGTCAATGCCGGTTCCTTTTCCTGAAACAATCAAGTGGCGTAAGCCATCGTGAGCGCCAATACCGCGGGCATCAAAAGTGAGTTTACTTCCGTCAGTTAAAGTAACTTCGCCAAGATGGGCGTTACTCGCATCACGCACTTGTAGGGGCTTTTCTCCCGGCAAGTAAAGGGTATGACCCTGGCCTTCGTGCGAAATAAGTACAGGCTCGGTTTGCGAAGGCTTGCCTACATTATTGGCATTCATAAATGCTCTGGCTACCATATCCGGAGTTTCTCTTTGGGTTGCAACCTGCAGCATTAAGGTATCTCCGCTCCTGCTGGCACCTTCGAAACCCGTTGTGGTTTCATGTCTTACCGCGCTGACAACTGAAATATTCGGTGCACCGTAACGTTGCCCTGCGGTTGTAATTTGCGGAGTTAAAACATCCCAAACATTATTAAATTGTTTGGAGTTGAGCTCGGCAGGTCTTATTACGGGATCTTCTGGCCTCCTGTTTAAATGCACTTTACTTGAATCGCTGATTGATTCCATCAAAACACCATTGTCTAATAATTCTCGTAGCACCCTGTCGCCATTAACGCTATCCGCGTCACGAAACATTTGTTTTGGGACTAATCCGTTGTCTGCTAACGGAATACTTCCTATACCGGTTGGCCTGTCTCTTTCATACCATTCATCGCTATTTCTTAACGGCACAATTCCGAAATCATCGCGCAAACTGCGTTCCATATCCAGATAGTTCGCTGACATAGCTATTAAGCCGCCGTGCGAATCGCCTAAGCGGCGGTACATCTCCATATTAGTTACGCGGCTGCGGCTGTCGCTGACCGGAATACTCAACCTGTCCCAGCTAAAAGCCTCGCCCTTAGCTGCAGTGTCAAGCGCGGCCCTGACATATGTTTTTGTTACAGCTTCAATTGGGTCGTGGGGAACGACATTCTGGGAACTTCCTTCTGTATCCAAGAGTTTTACATAAATCTTTCCGTCGGCATTCCTGTCTACGGAAACGCGGTTAGTCGCATAAGCTTCTGCAAGTCCGCTTAAAAGCGCTACTTCTCTTTTTGCTTTAGTTTCGCCAAGGCCCTGTTTCATCTCGTCAAAAGACTTATATCCTCTTGCTTCGGCATATTTTTGCAGGAAGTTAGCATCCCAACGCGCGCCACCTTCCTGATAATCAACTACCTCGAAAATTGTTTTGCCGTTGGGCATTACCTTGCCTGCGTATAAATCTGCGCTTTCGCTTAAATGTATCGGCTCGTGGGTCCCGTCTTTATATACAATTTCATGCGTCCATATTCTTGCCAAGGCTGCCTGCCTGTGTTCTCCAGCTCCGCTTTTAAAGTTTACCCCAAGGACGCCCATAACTCTGGAAAATACGTCTCTGCCGTTTTTCTCGATAGCCCTTTGCTCGCGGCTGCGTTTTACATTGCCCTGTGCGTCGTTAGTATTAAGGTCTGCCTGTGGAACACGCAAATGAGCTTCATCATCCAAAACCAAGGACCTCTCTTCCATCCTTGTAAGAAGCTCTCCGTAAGTTCTGGTATTACGCCTTGCCATACCGTCAATTACCATGTGGCTGTGCGTATCAGTCATAATAATATCGGCTCTGTCAAGCAGGGTTGATAATTCATTAACATTCATCCTGGTTTCCCGTTCTCCGCCGATATTGGTCCTCACTCTAAAGCCATACGCGCCGTCAAACTGGACTAAAACGCGGCGCACCTGCGGCAGAGTGAAATCAGACAGACGGTTGCCATCTACTTTTACGAAATTGCCATAGGTTTGTTCGGCAAGGTCAGGAGTTGATGTCCGGTATAAAACTTTGCCCATTCTTGTATCTACGCGTAAAGCCGCAGCAAGGTAGGTAAGCAAGCTGCTCTTTCCGCTTAAACCGCCCTCTGCCTGTAAACCTATGAAACGGCCGCCGGTTGCGCTTCTTACTGCCTCTGCAAGGTTAAATACAGCGTCAACCTGGCGCTCGTGGGTTGCCATACCAAGCGTGTTGGAAGGCTTTAAGCTGCGCGCTATTTCTTTGGCAAATTCCGCTGCTTTCGGATAGGTTGCCGCGCGTGAGTCTAAAGTAAAATCTCTTTGCGTTGCAAAAACCGGCGCGCCAAAACCTATTGCCGAAATAGGAACAATTTCTGCTGATACCTGCGCAAAGCGAACCGGGCCTTCGTTAACCGTATCATAAATACTGGTGTGGCCCATTCTTCCGGAAGCTACCATTGCATCGTGGCCGGCCTGCGCTTCCCTTAAGGTGGGCAGTGCGTCTCCTCCGCGTTTTGCAGCAAGGTTGCGGGCGTGGTCAATTTCTCCGCGTGCGTGGTCAAGCCAGCTGTCGCTTTCGGCAACCACACGCCCCATAAGAGCTATGTCTCCTGGGCCGCGGCGTAAATACCCTAAGTCTCCGCCTGTTTCAAGTTCTCTGACGCGGCCGTCAACCCAGCTTGATTCAATCAAATCTATTCTTCTTCCTCTATCAACAGTGCCATCTTCACGCATACCTAAAGCAGCCTGCAAGGTTCTTATATAATCAAGGTTTAAACCGTCATCCGCTGGATGAGCTACAACTTCAAACGGTTTTCCTTCGCTATCTACGCCGGTAACTCTTACCGTCGGCTGATAGCTTGCCGGCTCGCTAAAAAAACTGCGCTGGGTCTCAGCCGGCCTATACATGTCAGGGAATAATAAACGGTTTCCGGCTCTATCTACACCGTATGCCTCGCGGGAAGGCTGTAATAAAACTTGCGCGGCTGTATCAACCACATCCCGCACGGGCTGGTTCCTGCCTGGTAAAGCTTCCGGATTTTCTTTTGCGCCGCTGGGAAGCTTTGCCCAATCAGGCGCTGGTTTAAAAGCTGCCTGCGGTGCTGGAACTGATTTATCATTTTTATCGAACAAGGTGCGCTGGGTAGGCTCACCAAAAACATCTATGCCGGCGGTTTCGCTTTGCCTGGTTTGCGCGCGTAAAGTGCTTAAGCCGTTATCGGAGTCTGTATTTTTGTCAAAAAGCATACGGTTTCCGCTGCCATCTGCCATTCTTCTAACCTGTATTTCAGCGATACCGTCAGCGCCGACTTTGTATCCTATTACTTCGTAATGCTCCGGCACAGCGATTCCGTGGTCGACTTCCAATCTAACACGCATATCAATATCGGAACGATCCGGGCTTAAACGAAGGAATGCCGGCGTGCGGCCGGAGGTAGAGAGATCCAAAACGTCTCTTGGCTGCTGTTGATGTAACGCTGCAGCCTCGGTTTGCCGGGTCTGTGCAAATAATGTAGTAAGTTCACGATCAGCCTCGGCTCTGGGGCCAAAAAGCATGCCGTTATTTCCGCTGCCATCTGCTATTCTTCTAACCTGTATTTCGGCGATACCGTCAGCGCCGACTTTGTAGCCTGTTACTTCGTAATGGTCAGGCACAGCGATTCCGTGGTCGACTTCCAATCTAACACGCATATCAATATCGGAACGATCCGGGCTTAAACGAAGGAATGCCGGCGTGCGGCCGGAGGTAGAGAGATCCAAAACGTCTCTTGGCTGCTGGGCAGTTGCTATTGATGCTGCTCCCCGCGCGGAAACCGGCGTTACGTCATTGGGGCTTGGCGTTTGCTCTTTTATAAAGATCTTTTCGCCTGTGTTGCGGTTTGCCTGATACTCGGCAAAACGCCTTGCAGCCTCGTGGTCCATTACTCCTGCGCGCATAAAAAGAATAGACCAGCTGGCAATACTCCTGTCAAAATCGCTCATGCCAAGGCGGCTTAAACCCTGGTCAACAGTTTCAACAAAAAGTCCTACGTTGGCAAGGTTAAGAACTTTCATAGCTGAGAAATTCAAACCTGCTTCCGCTAAAGACAAATTGCGGACAGGGTTAAAGTTAAGGGCCTGGGTGGTATACCATTGGCCTGCTACTAAACGGTCATACATAGGCTCCTTCGTAACAAGCCTCGAGATGCCTCTTGCCGCTGCTTCAGGAGCGTGCAAGGCTGCGCCGGTTACTCCTCCGATTTGGCTGGAAACTGCCTGAGTTTTTCCTAAAGTCATATCAGCCCTGAGAGGCTCCGGCGTGCGCGAAAATACTCCGATAAGCGGGCCCATATATAACCCTTGCAAAGGAGCCATCGCTATTTCAGGAACCACTGCATTTTCAAAATAAGAGCCTGCGCTTTTGTATTGCCCGAAATCAGCTTTATAGCTTAAAGACGGCAATTGCGATTTGTCGCGGCCGAATAAGCTGTATACTCCGTGGTTAATAGCATTTTCCGCATAGTTGAAGCCGCCTCTAACATACGGACTTGCGCTTTGCATTACGCCGACTACAATAGGCCATTCTATAGCGCCGACCAGCATTTTGTTTGCAAGGTATTGCCCGTCAGCCAAACGCGCGGTATTTATAACTATCTGCTCTCCGTGAGAAAGTTTGCTAAGCTGCTCGGGGTTATTCATCTGTCCGTTGCGGGCGTAAGATAGCCTTTCTGAATTTATGGTAAGATTACGGAAGCCATATGCTGCAATTTCCGCATAAACCATGCCTTTGCCCAAACCTATAATTGCCTGGCCTGCGGAAGGCAGCGTGAAGCTGCCGTTTGCGTCTCTATATCCAGGTGCTCCATTTACAGCGTCTCTTATCGGGCCAAGAATAGAGCCTCCGCCAAGCGCTACTGTTGCGTGCCTGCCTATCCATCCGCCTACGCCGACCTCTCTGGTAAGGAAATTATTTATCTGGCTTCTATATTTCCAGCCGCCTGCTGCTAAGCCTGCTGCGCCGGCATCCTTGGCAACTTCTCCGACGCTTGCCAAAACCGAACGGTTTCTGTTTCCGGATGCGTCAACCGGAGCATTAATATAATTAGATGTATTTCTGGCTATACTTATCACCGTAGGTGTTGCGATAATATTTCCAACTTCGGTGCTTAAGGGCCGCGTAACTGCCTGCACAATTCTCATCGCTGCTGAAGAACTTTTTACGGCAGATAATTCCGTTGCTGTGCCGCCTACAACAAGGCCTGTTCCAGCGCCGAAAGTAAAGGATAGCGCTGCGTCGCCTGCGTTGTTGATTCTACCTCTATACCAGTCTACAAATACGTTAGCCGTTCCTCCGCTTATTGCCTTGTCCACATTGCGCGCTGCAAAATGGGTAGCTTTGTTTAAAAGCGTCTCAGACGCAACTGCTGATTTACCTATCAAACCTGCTTCTCTTGCTGCGCCCTCGCTTGTCCTTACAACATTAGCTCCAAGCTCAACGTTCCTTCCGGCATTAGCGGTATTTCTTCCCCAGCTTTGAATGTTTTGAATCAATCTGCTTTCGTTGGCTATAGCGCCGACCGCACTGAAAGCTCCATACCAAAGATAACCAGTGCCTAAAGCTTTTAACCCTTCGCTGAAACTCAGAGAACGACCAGTGGTTGCAACTGAAGCAGCATTTTGTAAATTATATTCCAACTTTGCAAACGGCATACCATACACTACGGTATTTCCTGCGACTTTTGCGGTATTACCGGCGATAATGCTTCCTATATTATAAGTCTTGCTGGCAAGGGCTTTATTTGCTACCACAGCCAATTCGCTTAACCTTGCTGCTTCCTCGCCTTTTTTACCTGCTGCTACAACCCATTTTCCTTCCTGCATTACCAATCCGGATACTTTCCCGCCGTTTGCCGCAACAGTTTCAACACCCTTAGCAGCAACCTTTACTGCATAAGCTTCTTTGCCTGCCAGCGTCAATGTTTTGCCGGCTCTTCCCAGAGTACCAACATAAGGGATAGCGCTTATTGCAGCAGTAACACCGCGGTCGCCCCAGGAAGCACTTTCGCCGGTTATGTGCTCGGTAAGCAGTTCGTTAGCAAGAACGCTCATACCGGCGCTTAGACCGAGGCATGTAAGCGTGTAACCGGTTGTGGCGCCTTTGGTAGCTAAAACATCAACAACCAATGAACCGGCTATCAGAACTGCTGCGCCGCCGTAATAAGCTGTATCGCTGCTCCTCCAGGCATCATCCAAAACGTTAACCGGAATTTTTCCGCTGGTTGCATAAACCTGCGCAGCTGATATTGCCAAAGCGTGGGCTTTGGCTTTAATTGTTGTATCGATAAAGTCTCTACTGTCTGAATTAACTCCCCTTAAGCTGCTTAAAGCTCTGTTTACTGCTTCAAGGTTTCCTCCCACATCCCCTACTTTTTCCTGGCTTGTCTTTCCTGTTTTCGGTTCAAACAAAACAAAGTCGCGGTCGCGGCTTAAAGAATCGCCGTCAAAAGTGCTTTCATTGCCGTATAAACCCTGGCCTGACCAGAAATAAAGCTCATTTTCCAGAGCTTTGTGTGCGCCAGGAGTGCCTCTTAGCTCCTCTAGCATAAGCGCTTCGATATGCTCTTTCTGCGATAGCGTGGAAGAAAGCTCAAAAACTTTGACAAAATCTTTTACTCCCTGCGTATCAGAAAGAGCGCCTTCGCTGTCTGTTAACTTGCTGATTTTACCTCCGTAGAGCATCCAGCTGCTTTTATCTTTTCCGTCATCGGAGCGGACCGTTGCTATCGTCATTCCGTTAATGTTCTGTAATACAACGCTCTTTACTCCGCCCTCTAACCCTTCCAGCGTGCCGTTTACTCTCGGAGAACCGTTATTGCCGTTTATCGAGATTGTAGTCTGGGCAATGACAGTGCCGTTATTGTCTGCATTGATGAATTCAGCTTTGTTCCAGGTGATACTTACTGAACCATCCGGGCCTGTAAGCTTAGGCGCCCATGCCCAGGAAACATTTGTAGGAACTGCAGCATAGCCGGCGACGGCTTTATCGGCAAGGGCAAAAGTCAAGCCCGCTGTTCCGGCTTGCACGTTATATTCGCGGCCGGTGAGCCTGGCTTCGCCGGTTCCTACTTTCGCTAACAACTCATTAACGCCGCCTAAAAGAACCGGCGCATTTTTCGTAAAATTCAATACGCTTGCCGCATACGCTTTGTTACCCTCAAGGGTGCCGGGCAAAGCATTATTCATTACATGATAAATGTAAATATTGTTTACAACGCCTTCCACGCGGTTTAAGCCGCGGACATTTTCCTGTTTTAACTGGCCAAAGCTGTATTCTCTGTTATTTTCCAGCCTTAAATATCTTCCAGGTTCTATTTCTCTTAAAGTAAACTGTTCGTTGGTTTTATCCTGGCGCAGGACAAAAGGCGTTCCCTGGCCGTTATAGGAATCCGGGGTGCGTAAAGCTTCTTTGTCTCTCTGCGCTATATCAAAAAATACAGGCGAATTAAGGTTACGAAAATCGACATTATTGGCAACGTGGCCGGGTAGCCCTACAATGCCGTCTAAATATCCTTCTCCGCGTTTGGAGTTAACATAAATATCGGCTATAAGCGCAAGAGATGCGCAGTTGACACCTTTGGTCGAATCAAAACCCTGGGCAGGGTCAATGTAAGGACCTGTGTGGGTAAAAGCTTTAAGCACTTCTGCCTCAGCCTGAAGGACTTTTAAGCGTGTTTCTCCTTCTACGCCTCCGATACGCGCCTTGATTACTTCGCTAAGCGGCATTCCTGTGCGGGCGGCAATTACTTCGTTTAACGTTGCTGTTGCATCAAGGCCTGTGCCGCTTAATAATTGCCCCATCTTAAAAACCGGTTCCTTAGCTTTTATCTCGGAAAGCGGCATTCCGGAATAGGTTTCGATTATTTTCTTTGCCATGTCAGATGCGGGCTTTTCAAGATATGCCACATCTCCGGTTCTTTCGTAATCTTTTATATTCTGCGTCTCAACGCCTAATCTAACGGCATCATCAAGCAGGGTTTTGTTGGAAATAAAAGTTCCGTCTCTCATAAGTGTTCCGCCGCTGCCGTTTTCATCGAAGTTGCGGAAGAACATATTGTCATTGCCGATTTTTGTATTAAGTGTGTAATACCAGCCCTCTGCGTTATGTAAAACCAGCATTGAGGTTGCCTTTTCGGTTGGCTTTTCCCACTCGCCCATAAGAGTATCGCTTCCCGAACCTAATGAGGCGGCGCGTATGGTGCTAGTTTTTATTTCCGGCTGCGGAATTTCGAGCCGTTTTCCGCTGGCGTCAACCGTGACCATCCAGGTTAATTGCTGGCCGGGATGCTCAAGGCTATAGCGGACATTCGTAGCTTGAGTATTTAAATTCCGGTCATTTTCCAGTAAGTTATACCAACGGGCATCAAAATTCGAATCCGGCTTAACCTCGTAAGGCATATCCTTTACGCTGCTGGGATTAAAAGTTGCTGTGGCCCACTCATAAGCGTTATGCGGGGTTGAAGAGGTAAGCAGATAACCTTCGTGGGTAATAATCGGATTTTTGTTATCGTAGCTATAGTGCAGGTTCGCCGGCGTAGGCCTTAAAAGCTGAACCATCGGCGCCAGCGGATTGCTGGTGTAATCCGTATTAATTATCCACTCGACATAATTATCGCCGTTTGCGGAATTAAGAACTATCTGATGGACGTTTTCTCCCAAATTACGGTCTTTCGGCCAGCCTGCCCACTTGTTTCTGGCGGTAAATTTACTGTCGGTTGAAACTCCGCTGTCGCCTTTTTCTTTGTTAGATAAATCAGCAATATCATAGGTAACGCCCCAGGTCTCATAAGTAGTGCCACCTGGCAGGTAAGCGCCCATTCTGGAGCCTTCAACTTCGCTTAATTTTGTATACCTTGGCACAGCTTCTCCTGCTTTCATCGATTCCATACTGACGCGCACAACAATGTTTCCTTTCTCAACTTCCAGGCGTCCGGGAAGCGCTTGGCCGGGACGGCTGCCGCCTTTTGAACCATCGGCCTTGGTAATATCGAGCTCTGGCCTTACCTGGACTTTTCTGTCGCCTATAAGTGCTATATGATATTCTCTTAAATTTCCTGCTTCGGGTCTTAAAATAAAAAATGCCTGCTTAAGCCCTTTAGCCTGCATTCCCGTTGTCACTTTTCCATAGGCGCCGGTTTCATTTATCGCAACTTTAGGCGTTACGGTTCCATCGCTTTGCGTCTCTTTACCCACAACCTTTCCTTTAATGAGACTGCCTTCGCTGGTAACAGATGCGCCGTCTAAATAAAAAGACCTTACAAAAAGCGGGCCGCTGCCGACTCTTTCGTTATAGAAATTAGAAGAGTTAACCCAATTGCCGGTAGCATCAAGATAAAGCGGTTCGCTACGGTAGGGTATTACTTCTTTTCCTCCGTTTATATCCTCAAGTACATTGGAGTTACGTCCGGTTATCCTGCCGCCCCTGTCCCAGGATATTAATTGTTTTACCATTGAACCGCTTTCTACCGCCGAAGCTTCTCCGCGCTTGGCGTCGATTTTAAGTTCATATTGTTTGTTGCCTATTTTTATGACAGGTATTGTTTGCTCGTGGCGATCGACAAGTTTTGTTACGTTGGTTACCTCGTATTCTTTACCGCTGAAACTAACATATTGTTTCCCGTCTCTTTCGTAATAGTTGAAAGTTAAATTCCTGTATTCGATAGGAACGTAGCGCGCTAAACCGCCTCCATCCATCAAAGTTACATCGCGCAGGGCAAAATCAAAATTCGGCCTTCCTGCTTCATCTAAGCCGAAAATAACCGGAACCATACTGGCGTCTGAAGTTTTAATTACTGCGCCGTCTACTCCGGTAACCATAATCGGATGGCGGCGCTGGTTTAAAAGCTCGTTTTCTATGTCTGAATAAAATTTTCCGGAAGAAGTTTTGCCGTCAAAAGCAAATTCACGTTTTTCTCCTGATTCGAACTGAACATAAGTCTTTTTGCCTTCTATCGATACCTTGGGTTGTTCGCTGACTGCTTTGCCCGGATAAAGCATAGCGCGGTAATCAGGTTTTGCTTCTGCCTTTTTCTCGCCGGACTTATTCTCTTCTATCGCAAAACTTCCGGAAGGAGCCTGGTTATCGTGAGCTGATGCCTGTCCATCCTGCATCTTCGGCATCATTATCGAAAGACCCTGGTAGTAGTTAATAACTGCATCTCTGGAGCGGCTTTGTCCGGCAAGCGAGTGTAATTCGCCTGCGTTTGCGCCGGCGTATTCAGCCATTGGAAAGCCTTTAGCGTAATCCGGATTGAAAGTAAGGTTCATATAAGGCACTTTCCATTGCCAGGAGCCATCTTGTGCCTGGCGCTGTTCCATATACCTGCTGTAGCCAAGAGTTCCGAGGGTAAGCGTATCGGCTGAACCTGGAAGAGCTGCTCCAAGGTCTTGCTTAGCTTCCTTGGCAGTGTAAGCTTTCCAGACAGGCTGGGAGAAATATGTTTCCTGAAGCAGGCCGCCGTTATAAATTTTGCCGTTATCGCCGAAAGAAACAACAGGATATTTGGCATCGACTCTTGCGCCAAGCCTTCCTATTTCAATACTCGACCAGTTGCCCGAAGCATCCAAATGAAGGCCCATAGAAACAGGAATGGCTATGCCGTCGTTATTTACCATACCCGCCATAATGTAGGGGTATTTCGTGCTTTCGAAAGACTCTACTTTTGCGCGAAAATCTCCCTGCGGTATAAGTTCTCCGGTAATCGGGTTCTCGTAAAATAAATCTGAATCCGTTACCCTGGAAGGCGCGATAAATTCGAACTGGCTGTTCCACATCCCGCCTTCTCCTGGGGTGCGGGAAGTAGCCCTGTTTAAAGGAAAACGTTCGCCGGTTTTCGGGTCCACAAGATAGTTGGCAATGACATTTTCGCCGTAACCGCCTCCATATTTTCTTTCCTCAAAGTGCACTATGTAATATTCTTTTCCGTTAATAACTGTTTTCCCATAGACATTATTATCCTTTGCGAGACGCCTGCCGCTTGCAGTGAGCGGCTCTCCGCGCACCCATTGAACATCGAGCGCCTTAGCCGCTCTTAAACCCCATACATTTATATTCTGCGCCTGTAAAAGCGGATTAAATTCCAAATTCTTTGCCGAAGCATCAAGCCCCATTGCTACAAGCGTTGAACGGCTGTTATAGAGAACGCCTCCCACCGCATCGCTGATAAGATATGTTTGCGGATTACGGACTCTTAAGTCTACACTGCTTGTATCCGGTAATCTGATATCACCGCTGGCGTTAGTTGCAAGAGTAAAGCTCATAATTTCGGTATTTTCGATTTTGGCTTTATCTTTACTTACTGCGGTTGGGTCTTTTACCGTCATTCCCAGGACCGGAACCTCGATGGTCTTTCCGTCGCGGGAAATCTCAGCTACGTATTGGCCGTTAGCTTGCCTGCTGATTGTTACAAGCACTTCTCTGCCGTCTATCTTTGCAAGCCCGCTTTGTCTTTCTATTTGCCCATAAAGATTTCGGCTTTCAACCTGCCTATAGCAATCGCTGAATTTTATATCCGAGGTAAGAGTTATATTACGCAGGCCCTCTGCGATAAACGGCAAACCTTGCCAAGAAGTAAGCGGAATAACCTGTTCGCGGCTGCCGTTAACATAGCGGTCAGCTAAAACCTGGCCGTCCTGGCGGGAAAAACCGAAGGTTTGAAGTTTTGTTTCATTGTTTGCGGAATTTTGCTCTTTACCGCGCATTGAGATAAGATTAGGCGTATCGGAACGCACTTCCCACATAACCATATGACGGTTATCTAAATTAGGACCGTAGAAAATTTTGTTATATTCGCTGGAAGTAGGTATTACCCAGCCTTTACCGGTTTCCCAGGTCTCGACATTTGCCCAGCTGGAAACAAGATAGGAAAGATTTGTGTCTAATAACTGTAATAACTGCCTTTGAGAAGGAGCCCCGAGTATTTTAGTAGCGAGCGTGCTGTCACCTTTAGCCAGTTTATTGACTGCGGCAACGATGTCCTGTTTAATCTGCTTGAATTGCTGGCTTGACCATTCACTGCCGTTGTTGCGGACATTTTCAGCGACCTGGCTTATGATATTACGCACCTCAGGCAGGTAAGTTTCGTTAATCGAAGCAACTCCGCGCTGGAAATTACCAAGATTGTCGAAGCCGAAAGTATTGCTGTTCTCTCCTCCGACAAAACGCAGATTCAAAGCATTTACTTTTCCCTGAGCATCTACTGTAAGGCCCAGGTTCCAGGGAAGAGCTATTGTTCCATCGCCCCAGGCAAGGTCAGCTACTTTCAAAGTAACAGTTTTCGTTTTTTCGTCGAAATTAACATTACCGAACACTGTGTTGTTAGTATTCTTTTTTAGGTCAACCAAATCCCAGCTTTTTCCTGTTACTTTACCGTCTTTTTCTATCGGATGCCACCTCAAGCCATATTCGCGGCCGGCTATTGTAACCTTGTTGTTACTGTCGGCGACTCCGGTCTGGGTCTTTAAAACTGTAGTATTGTAATAACGTAAATTTCCTATTTGGGAAATTGGGCTGAATTCCGCAGCTCCACCGGCAGCTAATCCTAACGAAGCCAAAGTAATACCATTATTTAAATAAACGCCGCCGACTGTATCTTTTATGAAATAAGAATGCGGAGCCTGCAGGCTCATTATCGGCTGGTTGCTTAATCCTGCAACGCCGCCCTCATTATCCATAGCAACCATTAAGCCGTTTATCTTTGCCTTATTACTTGCGTCAAACACAGGGCGCACCGGCACTTCTTTTCCGTTTATGTTGAGGATGTAATTTTCGCCCTCTTTGCTTAAAACGCCTTGATAAGTTTTGTCGGGAAGTTTTATCTCCACCTCATTGCGCGTCTGCGTAGCACCTGCGGCGATACTGATTGGTTTGCTTAAAACAGCTTCTTTTGTAACGGTGACGTTACGCAGGGTCTCCGGTATAAACGGTAAATTATAGAAGCCGGTTAAAAGCACTGTCCTTTTGGGCTCTCCAACTGCCAAACGCTCTGCCAGGAATTGCCCGGCTATCGGAGAAATGCCGAATCTCTGGTCAGGCTTTGCCTCAAGTTGTTTTCCCGAGCCGTAGGCGATAAATCTGCTGTCTCCGGAAATTTCCCACATCGCTGCGTGGCGGCTGGATGCAGAAGGCCCGTATAAAATCTGCGCATAGGAACTTCCTTCCGGTATCGACCAGCGGCCCGCTTGCGCATCCCAGGTCTCGACGTTTGCCCAGCTGGTTATGTAATAATTCATCGTTGTTTTTACGATATCCTGCACCTGGTTAATACCTTCTGCGCTTTCGAGGCGTTTGATAAAAGCCGCGGCAGCGTCGTTGGAAATCATCGGTTTTCCGTCGACTTTGCGTTCATTAAGAGCTTTAACCGAAGCAATTAAGCTTCCTCTAAGTTCGCTCCATTTAACACCTTCTTTAAGTCCGTAAACTCCGGCTTTTTCTTCGGTCAAATTCTGCCCCACCCTGTTTAATACGTGGGTTGGGCTGGCAAGATAGGTTTCATTAATTGATGCAACTCCCGGGTTTAATGAGCCTCGTTCGTCAAAAGAGAAATAATTTTTGTCTTCTCCTCCGATTAAGCGTAAGCCTACTGAAGTTACTTCATTGGCAGAATTTGTATTTATGCTGAAATTCCACGGTATAGCTATTGCTCCGTCATTCCACTTAACATCTGCTACTTTTAATTCGACTTCTCCGGCGGTATTATATTTGATTTTTTCAACAACTGTTATGCCCTTAGTGTCAACCAGCGCTTCGTGCCTGTCGGAGAAAACCTCATCTGGCGTTAAGCGGGTTTCGATAGTATAAGTTTCGTTGCCAAGCTTTACTGTTTTAACGCCGTTATTTACAACGGGTGTGCCTTTATAAGTATTAAGCGCTGAGGTATTGTAATAAGCGAGGTTGCCTATCTGGGTTACCGGAGAAAAGCTCCTCTTCGCATCGAATGAGCCATCCGGCCCGACGCTTAAATTTGTTAAAGTAATTCCCTGGTTGTATAATACAGCGCCGGTGCGGTCGTTTATAAAATACGAATGCGGAGAAAGCAGGTTCATTGAGACGCTGTTCGGCGAAGATAAAAATTCTCCGGTTTTCGGATTTACCATTGCCTGGAAAGCAACCAATTTTCCGTCTTTATATAAAGGATTGAGAGTAACCGTAACCAGCTCTCCGCCGACTTTTGTTTTAATCGAATAACCTTTGTATGTGTCTACCTTAACGTCTTTACCATCCACCTTAACCGAGTAATCATTATATTCGAACGGCCCGGTAACTGCTGTTGCGCTAGCCGGCAGTTCTTTAAAAACGCTGACGTTGCGCAGGCCTTCCGGAATAAAAGGAAGATTGTAAAATCCAAGGTGCGTAAGCGTGTTATAAGAATTACCTTCTGTTCTTTCGGATAAGAATTGCCCTGCAATAGGAGAGGCGCCGAAGCCTTTGCCGGGAGTATTACCAAGTGCTTCACCGGTTTTAAACGAGTGCGGGTTATCTGCGCCTATGGCCCAAAGCGCAAGGTGGCGGTCGCTTAAATTATCCCCGTAAATTATGCGGCCGAAATTATCTGCCTGGCTTCTATCCGGAAGCACCCAGTTTTCCTGGCGCGAATCCCAGACTTCGACGTTTGCCCAAGAAGAAAGATAATAGTTTATGCCGGTTTTAGCTATTGCTTCGATGTCTCCTTCGCTTGAGCCGCGCACAACGCCGATGAAATGGTTTGCCGCCTCGACAGTCATTTTTTTATTGGCCTTTAACTGTTCGATTGTTTTAACGAGGTGGTTCTGGAAATCGGCAAATTTTTCAAATCCTTTTACTGCCAGCTTTCCGTTTTCCATAACTAAATTCATATCCCCTAAATGCTGGTAAACATGGCTAAGAGAAGGGAGATAAGTTTCATTTATCGCAACCGCTCCGTTTTGGAACTGGCCTTTATCGTTAAAAGCAAAGTGGCTTGAAGTATCCGCTCCGACATAACGAATGCTTGTTGAAGCAAGTTTTCCTAATTGGCCGTTGCCGTCGACAGTCAGGGTAAGGTTCCAGGGAATGCCCATTGCGCCGTCAGCCCATTTAACGTCTGCAACTCTTGCGGTAATTAATTTGTTTTCGATGGGCGCTGCCGGATCTCTCTCTAGACTGAAGCTTGCATCGCTAACCTTTACGTCCCTGATGATGCGGCCGCTGCCATCCATAGCCTCAAGAGAATAAATCAATTTTCCTTCCTGGGTTTTTTCCTGGTTAACCTTATAGGTGGTTTCTCCTAATTTTACCTTCTCTACACCTCCTTCCCGGTAAGCTTTTTCGTAATAAGTGGTTAATGTCCGGGCATTATGTATTGAAAGCCCACCGACCTGGGTAACGGGGTTCAGGTTTAATTTCCCGTCGCTTCCTACGTTTACGTTCGCAAGCGTGAGGCTGTCATTTCTAAGGACTGCGCCGTATCTGTCGGTAAAATAGTAGGCGTGCTTGGAAAGTAAATTCGATATGGGATTGCTTTGCTGAACCTGGATTTGGCCATTTCTATCCACTACGGCGGTAAAAGAAGTTATTTCATTGGAATTGTCGGGGTTGAATTTGGGCGAAACCGCAACTTTGGTAAGCTTGGTTCCGTCGTGCAGTGTGATATCTGCAAAATAATTTACCCTGTCTGTATAAGACGGCTCTTTGTTTGAAGTAAAATCAAAGTTTTCGAGTTCCCGATGGGTTTCCGAGTAAATTCTGGCGCTGCCTTCGGCAAAATCCGCCTGCCATTCGGTTTCAGAAGACTGGCCTAATATATCTGCGGGATGAGCGCCTTCTGCCGGATCAACAAGGTCGAAAGGTTTGCGCAGCGTAACGTTTCTAAGGCCTTCCGGAATTATCGGCAGGTTATCGAACATTGAGAATGCCGCCATTTCAGTAGTGCCTTTATTGGTAATATTGTAAGGGGCCTGTCCGGCTAAAGTAGCAATGCCGAAAGTTTCGTTATCGGCAAGCGGCCTGCCCTGCATATAGCTTTGTACTCCTCCGTCTGCCCGCAAAGTCCAGAAGCTGGGGTGGCGGCTGGAAAGCGTTTCGCCGTAATGAATTTTTTGAGCCGGCAATGCCCATTCTTTTGCTTTATTATTCCAAACTTCAACCGAAGCAGTTGAAGTCATATAATGGTTTATCGAAGTCTTAAAAATCTGCTCAATATCTGCGGGGCCTTTTGCGCCGTCGATTTGGCCTTTAAGATAATCTCCGACATTTTGTTTAATGTTTCCGGCCTTAACTGCCTCATCTATTCCCGCCTTGTAAGATTCCCTTAAGGTAGCCATATCGGTTACACCCTGAAGCATATATTTTCCGGTAGTCTTGTCGAAAATATTCTCGCCTACGCGGTGATTATCGTTCTTTATGCTGCTGAAGTAAGTTTCGTTTACCGAAGCAACTTTTCCGCTGAATTGCCCATTGTTGTCAAAAGAAACGTAGTTCGTATTGTGGCCGCCGACAAAACGAAGGTTAATGTTATCGACTTTGCCGTTGCTGCCAAGCGTCACGCCAAGGCTTAAAGGAAGGCCGAACGCTCCCGGCAAGAAAGCACTTTTCTCGTCAGCCCAGTAAAGTCCGGCAATATTGATTTTGCCTGTCCCCTGGGTTCCTTCATAAGAATTGAATTCTACGTTTTTAAATGCTACGTTGTCCGCATACTCTTCGCTTAATGGATTTATGGTAGACGCATCCCTGCCGCCCTCAAGCAGGCTCTTTGAAACCAAATCAAAACGCACAGTCTCGCCGTCTTTACCTTTAACCTGGAAAAGCGCCAATTCGCCGTAACCGGGTACCTTGGCAATGCCGTCTTTAATTTCAAAACTCCTAAGAATTGTGGCATTCAAATGGTTAAGGTTCCCGGCCATAGAAATCGGGTCAAAACTGAGCTTGCCGCTTAAGGGCTCGAAATCCATATTTACCAGCGTTAAACCATTGTTAAAAATAGCCGCGCCTGAACGGGCAGAATCGAAATAAGTATGGGCGGCGCCCAAACGCACAAAATTATCGGAAGGCATTTGAAGCGTTTTAGTCTTCGGGTCAAGCGGAATATTAACGCCGGTAATCGTGTTATTGTCGCCGTCTTTAAACTTTAAACTTACATTGATAGGCTCTCCATTTACCTTAAGTATTACACGCTTGCCGTCCTGGGAAAGAGTGGCATTAATGGTTTCTTTTCCGTTTATGACCTTAACTGCAACAGGCTTGTCGGATAATTTTCCGTCTTTTGCTGTAATTGGTTTTTCAAGAGAAGCCGGTCCGGTAAGCGTAACGTTTCTAAGGCCTTCCGGAACGTATGGCTGGTTGTCCCACATTTTATAAACTACAGGATTACCGCTTTTTCCTTTGGCAGCTTCAGCCGCAGAGATACTTTCGGCGCGTAACTGGCCTGCAAGAGTAGAGACGCCAATTGTTTTCTCAAGAGGCGTTTGCGGATAAAGGACAGGGACATCTTTATTTGCAACCTGCCATACGCTAACGTGGCGGGTTGAAAGTGCGTCTCCAAAATGAATTTTGGCGTAATCAGCAGGAACGCTCCAGCCTTTGGGTTTTCCGTCGCTGCCTTTAGCTGAATCCCAGATTTCTGCCTGGGCATAGGAAGGAACAATGCTTGTTACTCTTGTATTTAAGATGTTGGAGACATCTTCGTTTCCGCCCTTGCTGAATCTCTCGCGATAAGCCGCGGCTTGTATCGGAGTAAATTTTCCGGATTTTTCTAAGGCGTCAATCTGAGTAAGAACTGCTTCTTTAAAATTGGCTGCGGTAAGTCCTTCAACGAGAGGTTTTCCGTCAGCGCCGATAAGATTCTGGCCGACTGCCTGGACGGTAACCTGTAATTGAGGCATGAAGGTTTCGTTTATAGAAGCTACGCCTGTGGGCTGCTTCATATCCGCCTTAAGCCGGTCAGGCGCGCTGAAATATCCGTTGTTATCGAACCAGAACTCTTTAGTGTTTAATCCGCCCACCGAACGAACGCTTGCCGCATAAAGCTCTCCTCTTTCATTAAAATCCAAAGCAGCCTGTAACGGCACTGCGCGCGAACCATCCTGCCAGGCGAGATTTGCAACTCTTAAAGTTCCGCTGTCCGCATTATATTCTACATCCTTAAAAACTACCCAATTGTTATATTCCGGGTTGCTGATTGTAATATCTGCGGGCATACCCGGTTTAACCAAATCATAGCGGAGACTGACTTCTTCGCCGGTAATATGGTCAACGCCATTGACCGGGTTTATTACAAGATTTCCTTCCTCCGGAGTCGTAACCTTGCCGTTTTTAACCTCATAAGTTCTTAAAGCTGTGGCGTTGTAATAACCTAAATTCCCGATTTGAGAAACCGGCGAGAAATTCAATTCCCCGTTTATAGGATTGACATCTATTGAGGTAAGGGTAATGCCTTTATTTAATACTGCCGCGCCGCTTAAACCGTCTACATAATATGAGTGTATTGCCGACAGGCGTGTGGTATCCCCTGGAAAGTTATGGATAGTTCCGTTAGGAAGAACAGGGGCTCTAAAGCCAATAAGCGTATCAGGCTTTTTCTGTTTGTCAGGATCAAAAACCGGGATTACTTCGGTTCTTTCTGCGCCCTGCACCATAAAGAACCTGCTGCCTTCCTGAACCACTTCTCCCTTGATAGTTGCGTTTCCTGCTTTGTAATCCAGCTTTGCTATGGTAGTTGCCTCTTTTGCTGCCTCTGAGCCTTTAACTTTCACCGGCTGCTCAAAGCTAAATCCTTTGTATAAGGTTGGATTGCGCATTCCTTCAGGTATAAATGGCTTGTTTTCCCAGCCAACCAGCGCAATCGGCGTGGATTTTCCTGATGCATCAACGCGCTCGCCAATGAACTGTCCGGAAATAGCTGAGGAGCCATACGCCTCTCCCCTTTGCCAGTTTAATTTCTGGTCGTTATTTTTGCCGTTAAAAATAATCGGGGTTGCTTTATCAAAACGGTCGATTTTCCAAATTTCGTTATGGCGCTGTGCCAGCGTCGGGCCGTAATAAATCGGGCTATAGGCTGTTGGCATAACCCAGTTTTTGCTGTTTGCGTCCCAACGCTCCACATTTGCCCAGGAAGAAACGTAATCGGTAACTTTGGTATTCAAAATGTCTTTGACTGCCTGGCCCTGGATGCGTTTGCCGTTAGGAAGAACCGTTGTGCCATTCATTACATCTTTAACCGCCTTGCCGAGTTCAGGATTTAATCCTCCGGCAATCATTTTGTCGATTTGTTTGTTTATATCGAAGAGGGCCTGGTCTTTCTGAACGCCGTCTTTAAGCTGCCAGGCGCCGTTTTTATATTCAAAAACATTTTCTCCGAAGCGCTCTACGATTTCTTTAACTCCCGGAAGGTAGGTTTCTCTTATCGACCAGGCACCGTCTCTTAAATTGCCGGCTGCATCGAAAGAAAATTGCTTTGTATCATAACCGCCGACTAAACGTAAAGTGACGGTTGCGGGCTTTCCGTCAACGCCATAATGCATTGCTAAATTAAAAGGCACAGCCAAAGAGCCGTCTTTGAATAAAACGCTTGCTTCGTTTATTACGTATTTGCCGTCTTTTAACGCTACGTTTGGAATAACCGGTACGCCGGGTTTGTCGGCATTGGCAAGAAAATATGCCGGCGTGCCGTCAGGATTATTTTTTCCGTGCTGGCCGACCACAAACGGCTCATTACGCAGGAAAGGTACAGTTACTGTGCCGTCGGCGTTGGGGGCAATTTGATGGGTTTTAAGTACTTCGGCGTTTCTATATTCCAGGTTCCCGGCTGTAGTAACAGGGCCGAAAGAAAGGTCTCCTTCCTGGTTAACGGCGAATTTGGTAAGCGTAGCTGTGTCATTATGAAGCACCCCGCCCTTACGCGTAGGTATGTTGTAAGCGTGCGCTGTCGCCAGCCTGTCAGGCGTACTTTCACCGAGAACAAAATGATTGTCGGCGTCTGCTATCTGGAATTTGCTTACAGCTCCGTTTTCCGTAGCCACTACCTTTATAGGAAGTTCAACCGGACCGTTTTCTCCGTCAAAACGAAGCACATAGCTGTTATCTCCTTTTTTATCTATGCTGTAGTTAAAATCGCAATAATTCCTGCCAAGGAAACTCGACAATCCAAGGCTGTCTCCTGCATCAAAAACCTGAGAAGTCCAACCGCCGGTTACCAAAGCCTGGAATTTTGTTACTTTTCCGCTGGCGTCAAACTCGAGAGCGGTAATCGGAATATTGAAAGGCTTTTCCATTAAACCTGAAACTTTTAATGCATAATCATTTTCTTTGTTCTTAACAATTTCATACTTGGCTTTTCCGTCCGGGTTGCGTAAAAAGGCGTTCATTTCTTTACGGTTATTAATGTCATAGGTACGGGTAAGCGTGACATTCACTAATCCTTCCGGGATAAAAGGAAGCCTGTCAAAGCCAGGAAGCCCGGTAGCTGTCCACTTAGTGGTATTGGTTTGCGGGTCATAAGTTAAACTTTCTGCGGCTTTCTGCAAAACTAAAGGAGAAACGCCCTTGACTGCTGCATCCGGAAGCTTTGCTATTACTTCGCCCTTTGCGTCTTTCGCCAAAATGGCGCCCGCGGTGCTTATATTGTCATAAGTGGTTGTATATTTTCCTGTTGAAGCATCGTAGCCTGTAACTCTTCCGACTTCCCAGCCTATACGGTGCGTTTCAGGAATGCTGTGGCCGAAAATTTTATCGTTGGCAGTAAAAATTACGTCTGCCTTAGCGGGATATACCAGGTTTCCTGCTCCGTCTCTCTGTTGATAAGTTGCCCAGGAGGTTACGCGGTAACGCACTGTGTTGTCTTTAATGTTCGCCCAATCGCTGTTAATGGCTTTCACAATTGACTGGCGGAAAGTTTCATTCTTTATGCTTTTATCATTCTCCACCAATTTAATTGCATCTGATTTTTCAAGGTTAGCTCTGGCTTCTTTAGATAAATTTTTGCCCACCATATATTCATGATAATGTGAGCCGTCAGCGGTAGATTTAGTAATGCCGTATTCGGTAAGGAAGTTTTCCGTTACCTGAAAATCATTCTTACCTAAATATAGGGTATTGTTGTCTCCCGCCGGAATAACGTGTCCTTGCGGCAGGCCGTTTATGAAGTTTTCTATGTTGGCATTATGCTGTTTGTTCATTTCTCCAAGTGGCATAATGCCGGCTACTGCGCGCGAAATTAGTTTATCCTGTATCTGGTAAGAAGCGTCTTTTTGTAAAGCATTGTCATAAGTTACGGTGGTTGAAATAGCAAGAAGAGCTTTATCTGTGTCGCTTGCAACTTTAGTAATGTTTTTGGTCACCGGATCAACGACTGCCCTTGCTACGTTAGCCCATATAGCGTGGTCGCTTAAGGCAAGGCTGCTTACATCCACCCCATCAAAGGTAAGTTTACCTGTCTTTGGCTCAAAGAAAGTCTGCTGCTCTTTCTGCCCGACCATAACTTTGGAGGGCGCAAGCAAAATTCCGGTAATACCGCCGTCCTGTGCTACGTTTATCCTGCGGTAGATGTCGCGCGGCGCATTCGGGTTAAGGTCAGCGGCTTTTGCGATTACCTGGTTTTTATCTTCGAAGAAATCCCTGGAAGCAACATTAACAGGAGTAAAGCTGCTGGCGGTAATTTTATTGCCTTCGCTTACAACTTTGCTGTCTCTACGGATAACGGCTTCCGGTATCTCTGCTCTGCTGGTAAATTTTACGCCCAAAGTAGGAACTTCTCCGCCGTCGCTGAATTTAGTTACTCCTAAATCAAAAACTTTAAAGCTGGTATCATTCTTAACGCCTTTATAGCTGCCTTCGCCTGTTGCGTAGCTATAATGCCAGTCTGTCCTTACTCCGGCATTGGAACCAGGGTTAATTGCATAAGTTGCATCATATAACTGTTTGGTTGTGAATGTGCCGATAGTTTTTTCCGTAACCGGAGTTTTATCGATGTTGGCGGTTGTAATGCGGGTTGCTATGTCTAGTTGGTCGAATTTAACAACTCCGTTATTTGTTTTTACTTCATAACGGCTTGTGCCATTGGCATCTTTATAATCAATCCAGCGGCTATTTGCTGCATCCCAGGTGCCGGCGTGGGCTTTAACTACTGCCAAATCGCCGAAGAAAGTGCCTTCCGGGCCGATGCGCACTAAACCTGTCTGCGCAGGATAAGCTATAACCCCTTTTGAATCTATCGGCTGGCCACTATAATCCGCCCAGCTAGTTTTTGACTTTAAGTCAGGAACGCCGCCTAAGGTGTAACCTCCAAGATGGCCGACCCAGGTATCGGGGCTGAAATGCACGCCTGTTTCTTTAATAACTCCGGTTGCCGGCACAACATATGTTCTAGTTTGTCCGTCGCTGCCCTGTATTTTTACTTCAGCTTTCTGCTCACCGCGGTTTGTAACAACCGTGAATTCCGGCGTGTTTTTCCATATGGCTCCAGGCGCATAAGTAGAACTGTTGTGGTCCGCGACAACTTGTCCGTTCTGGTTTAAATTAAAAGCTATTCCGAAAGAACCCTGCTGGAAATTAAAATCACTGCCGACTGCCGCCGGTGCGATATATTCAAGGACTGTATTTCTGCCTATTACGGAACCGGCGCTGGGATTGCCGCCATTTTCTCTCGGAAGTAACGCCGGAGAAACTGTTGCACCCAGAGAATTAGGCGAGGTAAAAACAACAAAGCCGCCCCTGCCTTCGAAAGACTGCTGTATTGTACCCTGCGATAAATCCACGGTTAATCTTATAGTCCCTGTTTTTGACTGAGCATCCCATATCCATTGCCCGGCGCCGTTTTTGATTGCATTTTTAAAGCCGGCGCTGATATTTATGTCTTTCATAACATCATCAAGGCTTGCAAACCCGCTTATCGAATGCGTTACGTTTCCAACCTGCATTTCGGAAATGGTGCTGAATGTATCCGTGCGGGCGTCAACCTTGCTGTAACCGTCAAGGGAAACTCCTCCTGTTGTCTGGGAAAGCGTTAAATCATTGCCGCGGACAAGTTTTGTTCCGCCTTCCGGAGTTGCTTCTATTCGTAAGGACGGCCGGGTTATAGGTTTGGGGTCAACGACTTTTGCCGCGCCTACCGGCTCAATGGTAGTTGAATAAATATTAAAACCTATTTTGTTTGCTTCTCCGTTTGTCCCAAGAACAAAGCCGTTGTGGTTACGGATGTCGATGTTTCCTGAAGAAGAAATTTCAACTCCCGAAAGATTTGCGCCATAGGCGTTGGTAAAACGCGTTCCATAAGTGCGCAGATAATTTGCCGTAGTCATTCCGTTGCGGTTAAAACCAGCCTCGTCTACGTTTCCTATTGCATCAGTCCAGACGCGGCCGTTTAACACCATATTTGCGGTTCCTTCATTTTTGTGCGGTTCTAATTTGCCCAGGAAAAGTATCGAGCCTTGGGCGTTTGTAGTATTTGTAGGAAGATTCGGGCTGATTGTAGCTTCAAGGCGGTTTTCGGCTGCGTTCCAGCTGCTGGCTGTTACCTTATAGTAGCTTCCGACATTATCGTAAAGATGAGTCCAGAAAGGACCGTAAGCTGCGTGCTGGCCAGCGTTTGCATATTTTACGTTAAACGTTTCGCTGGAACCTTGCTTTATCTCTTGCGGCGGGACAATGCCGTGCCACATTCCGTCATTAGGAATAGCGCGGCTATATCCTGCGTTGAAAGCGAAAGATTTGTTATGTTCTTTATTTACAAAAGTTATAGCTTTATCAACTCTTACTACTCCGGCAGTATCTCCCGGGCTCATTAATGCTATACCATGAACAGGGTGCCTGCTAATAAATGCGTCTGGCGTGATAGTTATGTCGAAATCAACCGGCGTAGAACTTCCACCTGCTACGCGTGTTCCGTAAAAAGTTGTCGGGCCGTCTGAGTTAAACTGCCATCCGGCATCGCGGCCTTGCCAACCTTTATCCGCCGAATAGCTGACCGGCCTGGCAAAAACAAGTCTGCCGTCGAACTTATCCTCCAACGGGACAACCGTGTATGTGCCTTTCTGGGTGTCTACTGCAGTAACCAAGCCGTGAGTTCCTGTACCGGGGCCGAAAAGCTGGTATGGCTGCGATTTAGAAACTTGTTTGCCGCCTCCGGCGTTTTCTTTTTGCTCCGCGGGTTTAAAATATGTGTACTCGTTGCCTTCCTGGCCTCTGACATAAACAAATTCGCCGAACTGTTTATCCATAGGCATCCAGCCGCCCTGGCCGTTATAAATCGGGCCGTAGCTTCTTACGCTGTCTTCTCCGCCAAGCCGGACAGTAGGAAGGTCTTTCCCGAGCATTTGTGAAGATTCAACAAGAGCAGATTCAACGCCTGCTTCAAAATTTATGTTCTTTGTGCCGTCGCTATAGCTACCCCTGTAACAGCTTGTGCAACCTGCTATTTTCTGGCCTCCTTCTTTATAGCCTTCAGCCATTGCATTGGCTTTCATAACAAGGTCGTAAACCGTATGGTTTCCAGTAAGCTGCAGAGTAGCTGCTAATTCCTGCGCAGCCTGGCTTTTTAATGAGCTTATTTTTATCTGCTGCAGGGCAGTTAAATTTTCCTTGCTTAAGTTCACCCTGCCGATAGAAGCCGTAATCCAGGCGTTTGACTGGACCGGTAGCGGATATTGGCCGTGGAAACTCCAGCGCGACTGGGAAGCTGCGATTTTGTCATCCCACGGGTTGGAAACAACGTGCCCGTATACTGCGCCGGTATTTCTGTCGAAATATTTTTCCACATAGGCAACGCGCCCGTCTCCGTCGGTATTGGCTACGCTCCAGTATCTGACGGCAATAGGTTCTGTAGGATGATAAGCAATTCCTTTCTGGCCGTCATTTGTCATCCATGTGCCGAAATAACGGCTGTAAACCATTTTCGAATCTTTCGGGTTCGGGGTTTCGAACATAAGGCTGCCGTCTCCGCCAAGCGGCTTTCCATTGGGGCCTACTGTTCCTCCGGGCACGTAACCTGTAATCATTTTACCGTCTCTGGCAGCACCGGTCTGAGTGAGCACCAAATCACCCATATTCAATCTTCCCACGTCCGTTCTATCAAGAGTGCTGTCGTCCGCCACTCTCATTGTTTTGCCGGCGTTGGGAGGTGTTTGCAATTCATAACGTTCGTGAATCGGGCGGCCTTCGCCGGCTGTACCGACTTTCTCGACATTCTTTCCGCTTACAGTTTCAGGAGTGTATTTCTAGACTGCTGCTTCGGCGGCAATCAACTGTCTTCCTAAGCTTGCGGAAGTAGCATCCAAGCCGCTCATTGCGCCGAAGTGCACCAAGGGGTCGTTCTGGCCTTCGGTTATGGAACGGTCATACATTTCTTTTGAAGGAGCCATTCCGAAATAAAATCCGGGATTATTTGATGTCTTGCCTGCTTTTTCAGGAGTTATCTGGCCTATCGGAACCGGGTAGCCTGCGTTATCGCCCTGTCCCGGAACTAATACTGTTCCTGCTTTTGCGTCAGCGCCGGTGCTTAATCTGACTACGTTCGGGTCGGTGTGCGGCCTTTTGGCTTCTAGCTGGCTGGCTGCTAAATCATCCACGTAGCCGCCTTTGCCAAAAACAGCCGGGCCCGGGGTTTCACCCCAATCGATAGTGCCATCCGGATTCTGCATGGCTCCGTTGACTGAAGCAACAATATTGCCCGGAGTCCAGCCCTGGACATAAATTCTGCCATCTTTAACATACATATCCGGGCCAAGCATTGATTCACCGTCTCTACGGGCAGCTGAGTGTGCTTGCGCCAAAACGTCTTCGTTCGTAGGCCTATTTAAGCGGTCATACATATCGCCTGCGGAAGGAGGGTTAACTTTAGTTTCGAATTGCGGGTTTTGCCCAGGTTTAGTCTGGTCCAGGCGGCTGGGCTGCGGCTGTTGTGCTTCGCCTGGCCTTAAAACGACAGTACCTGCATCTCTAGTTGGAGGCGTTTCGGGTCTGGTAGGAGGGGTAGGAGTAGAAGAAGATGCAGGTACAGTTGAATTTGCTTGTGGGACATCGGATTTAACTACCGGATTGGGCTGTGCCATCTGCACCACAGGCACCGATACTGATTGTAAATCCTGTCCCCTGACAGTGCCTAATCCGGCGATTTCATCTCTTACGGCCTGGGGACTCCCGGCCTTAACAGAAACACCCTGGAGTTCCGATACTGGTATACGCTCCCCATAGTGTACGCCGAGATAAACCATTAAATCTTTATTGTATTGAAGCCTTTCTGCTCTTTGTTCCGGTGTCATGCCCGGGGTAATCCCCGCGGTAAGCATAGGATTTTCTTCCCCGGTAATCCCCCTTTCCATATCGCCGGCGTAAGGGTCCCGCGGTTCTACATTAACACCATTAAAAGCGGCCTGAACTACGATTCCTGAAATTACTACATAACCTTCCTGATCTACTGAAAGAAGCGCTGAACCGCTATGACCCTTTTCAGCTCCTGCGATTTGGGCAGTATACAAGCTGCGGCCCTGGCCGGTAACCTGGCCGGTTACAACTTTTGCCGGTGTATTGACGACTCCGGCAGCTGGCTTGTCCTCTGCTTCACCGTGGTCAATTCTGGCAGCGGCTCCGGGCACATTTGAAATATCGCTTCTTTCGCGTAAAGGAAGAATTACTGGGGAACCTACGGAAGGAGTTTCCTTGGCTACGCCAATGACATAAAGAGTGGAATCGGCCCTGCGTTGGCCGTCTTCATTGAAGGTAAAAGAAACAGTATCTGTTTTCTTATCAACAAAAACTCGGCCGACAGTAATGACTTCTCCGCCTTCAACGCGGGTACGCGTCGAACCGTCAGCTTGTTTTTCGTGAACAGTTTTACCGCCGATAATCAGCTGGTCGCCTGGACGAACATCAACATGATCGGCAGAAGCGGCTATACCGCCTTCACTTACGCTTTCGCCCCTAACAACCAATACCGCAGTGCCTTCGCTACCGTTGCGGTAATTATATATTGCCCGGTTTAAATCCCCGGGATTTCCTATCGGGTCGTCTCCGCGGGCTCTTACAACTTTAACTCCCGAGCCTTCCGGAGCTTGTCCTTTCTGCGCAGCTCCAACCCATAAATTTCTTGCGCTGTCATCTAAGACCAGCGGCGTTTCTCTTTTAACTGTCCCATCGGAAGACCTAGTAAACCAGGTTTTGCCGCCGTCTAAGGTATATCGGGCATCAGCTTTCGGATCGCTTGGAATCCAAACCCAAACCCTGTTATCTGAACTATAGCTATATCCGTCTTTACGGACATTACCGGCATCGTCTAAATGGAATACTAATACTTCGCCGGTTTTCGGGTTTTTGAAAGTAGCAACTTGTCCCTGCGTGCCATCTTCACGCTGAACATCTGTAACTCCCTTATATTCGAAACCTGGAATTACTTTATTAAGATCTATATTTTGAGGGTTAACCTCCGGAGGGCCTCTTCCCGGTGCTGATTCTAATGCCTGGTCTATAGGTGTCTCTACTTGTCTTAAGCCGCCTTGGATATTAGCCTGCGGCACGATTACATCTCCCGGTCTTGGAGGCAACTCTGCTGGTGCTGGCCCTGAATCAGGTTTACCAGTGCCACCAGGCTGAGCGTCTCCCTGCTGTTGGGTCGGCGCTTTATCGCCTTTACTCTTATCAGGAGGAACAGGATTTCTGCCACCGGTTGGGACTGCGCCCGGAGCTGCTGTAGGTAATATCGGCGCTCCTGCTGGCACTGCTGCCGGTTGAGCGCCTTCTGGTGTTACTGTCTTTTTCCTCTCTTCTTGCGCTGCAGGACGCTCTGTTTTATCGGATTTAACAGCCGCTGCCTTTTCTTTATCTGTCTTAGGAGGCTTCTGACCTTCTCCGTTACCTGTGCCATCCCCAAGGCCACGAGCTCCTCTTTCTCCTGGTTTTACTGCTTGTTCGCTTACAGCAGGCGTTTTTTCCGCTTCTGCTATTGCTTTTTCGCGGTCAGCGCTTTGAATCCACGGCGGCAATTCTTCTTTTGGAATTGCTGCTGGTTTAGTCGAAGTAGTTGAACTTTTCTGATAGTTCTTAAAAATGTCGTTTTCTGCAATCTTTTGGTTATTGTCGCCGGTCTGCTTGCTCTCGCCTATAGAACCCTTGGCGCTTTCCATTACGTTCTTATCGCCGTCTTGCAGGTTCTTTGAAACATCATACTTGGCAACCATACGGTTTAAGTCACCAATCTGCTGATTGCCTTTAAGGGCGCCCTGCAAGCTCTGCATAAAGCTATTATTGCCGCTTTGCAGGTTATTGATGATATCCTTCTGGGCAATCATCTGGTTATCGCTACCAATCTGTTGGTTACCTATAATAGAGCCCTGGTGGCTCTGCATAATGTTGTTGTTGCCATTCTGATAGTTAAAAGAGATATCCTTCTGGGCAATCATCTGGTTTCCGTGTCCTATCTGCCAGTTGTTGGTTATAGAACCCTGCAAACTCTTCATTATATTATTATCACCGCGCTGGAAGTTACTAATAATATTTTTCTGGGCAGTAATCTGGTTTCCGTTTCCTATCTGCCTATTATCTTTAATAAAACCATCAAGGCTGTGCATAAGGTTGTTATTGCCCTCTTGGAGGTTATTGGTAATATCATACTTTGCAATCATCTTGTTGAGGTCGCCGATTTGCCTGTTATCGGTCAGAGAACCTTGCATGCTGCGCATAAGGTTGTTGTTGCCCTGTTGCAGGTTATTGGTAATGTTATGCATAGCAATCATCTTGTTAAAATCGCCTATTTGGCGGTTGTTGATTATGGAGCCCTTCATGCTTTCCATAATATTGTTGTTACCCCGCTGAAGGTTATCCGAAATATTATGCATAGCATACATCTTGTTAAAGTTGCCTATCTGCTGGTTATTGGTTAAGGCGCCTTGCATGCTGTGCATAAGATTGTTATTGCCCTGCTGGAGGTTATTGGTAATGCTATGCATTGCATACATGGTGTTCAAGTTGCCTATTTGCTGGTTTTTGATTAAAGAACCCTGCAAGCTGTGCATAAGGTTCTCGTTGCCACGTTGAAGGTTGCCGGTGACATTATGCATAGCATACATTTTGTTCAAATTACCTATTTGCTGGTTGTTGGTTAAAGCACCCTGGTAGCTCTGCATAATGTTCTTATTGCCCTGCTGGAGGTTATTGGTGATATTATGCATTGCATACATCTTATTGAAATCGCCTATCTGGCGGTTGTTGATTATGGAACCTTGTGTGCTGTGCATAATATTGTTATTACCCAACTGAAGGTTATTGGTAATATTGAGCTTGCTCATCATATTGTTCATATTTCCAATCTGCAGGTTGCCAGATATGTTACCCTGTAAACTATGCATAAGGTTGTTGTTGCCCTGCTGGATGTTGTTTGTAATGCTATATCTTCCTGCCATTATGTTTCCATTTCCAATCTGGCGGTTTCCAGTAAGGGCACCCTGGGTAATCATCCGGTTGCCGCTGCCTTGCTGCCAGTTATCCTGTATAGTGCGGCCGACCATTAAATTATCATCCCCGATTTGGCGGTTGCCGAAAGATTCGTTTTTCAAATTAGGAGCAACGCCCGGTCCGTAATTCTTTATCATATTTTTACTTCCGTCCTGAAGGCCCTGCAAATGAGAACCCTGGCCGGTGACTATTGAAAAATTATCTTTTCCTATCTGTTCGATATCATTCATAGCCCCCATTTCTGCCACTTTTACGCCTTGAGGGGTACGTTGATAAATCAAAGGAATATCGCTTCCAAAGGGATTGTTTATAGGATCAACAATATATGTAGTGGGCCTGCTAGCTGCAGGATTTGAATAAGAAGCCGAAGGGTTCCATCCATTCTGGCCGTAGGTAGCTACCGGGGTTGAGCCGGTATTAAAACTGCTGCGGTTATATACGCCCCAAGCGCCTCCCGGGCTTTGCATAGCAAATTGACCCGGATTATTGGAATAGGTTGCTGCGTTATACCCTGTTTGCGGGTGCGTATAAGTTGTGGTGGTAACTCCACTCGTAGAAGTTGTGCTGCCGGTCCGCACCCAACCGTTGTTATTGCTGTTTGAAGTATCGGTTTGGTCATTAGGGTCGGCGGCATACGCATTCTGGCCAAGCACAAGTGAGCCTGCGCCGGAAAGTAAAGAGAGTAAAACATTCTTTTTTGGAACGTTGATTGGTTTTTGATATGAAGACTTAAGAGTGCTTGCGTAATCGGGGCCGGCTGCAGAAATTACATCCTGATAGAACATGCAGAAGACAAGAAAAAAAGCTACCGTTCGTATAAACGGTTTTACCCGCTCTTTCTGCGTTTCGTTGAAAACTCCGGAATATTGTTGATTGCTACTTTCGTCCATTTATTTTTTTAATAAACAAACAGAAAAGTAAAACTTCCCCCTTACCCCCAAGAATCTATTTTTATTTGGCTTTCGCCCCACCATATTCATTTAAAATAAAAAAGCCGGATTACCGTTTTGGATTTCGGTAACCCGGCTGACCTATTTAATAAAAGAATAACGAGTTCTTCTCGCTATCCCTCACTTTCTACTTTTTAGGTCCCGTGGCTTTGCGCGCCCCGATTTACATCGAGGTTTGCCTTTATCGTCTCCCAATTTCTGCTACCGTTAAGATATAACATATTTTATATATTAAAGTCAACCCAAATTTCGAAAAAAGTTCATATTTTTCAGACTTTTTTCAGGTAATGGGTAAGGTTTAATTCCGGATAATTTCACCCCTGAATTTGGATAAAATACCTCCCGGCCTCTTGCCTCTTCCTTGATTAAACTTTAGAGCAGCAGTTTAGCACCCTGTTTAAATATTTGGACAAAAAAGCCTTAATATATTGTAAAACAATGAGTTATGTATTTTATTTATATTATCCAAAGGATTTTTTGTAAGACTGCTGCGATAAGGCTTTATATTTGAATATAATCGAGAACATCAGCTATTATTTTTTAGGGTAACCCAGCGTTAGTAAAGAAATTTTTTATTCCTTTTTCTCTGCATTATGCTCTGCCTCACAACAACGGTCTTTGAATACAAAAAGGCTCCGGAACAGGTCTTTATTATTAATCACCAAACTGCATAAGCTAACGTACTTAAAGAGTAAAGTGGTTGTTCCGGAAAGACCGTTCGATTGCTTGATAATTCTTCGTATTTTAACGCTCTTTTTTATGGGTTATTGAAATGATTGGACTATTATTTTGTAATATCTTATTTAACAATGACTTATGAACTTATTTTATATAATAATATGACTTATATTTAGCTTAAAAATTGGGAATGACACCCTATCAAAACATAAGAAATATATACTTAGCAAATATAAGAGAATAGTAAAAAGCGATATTAGTACTTTTATAAGGTTTTGGGATCATGTAATCTTGCTCTTAGCTTATTTATTGACAGCAAGGTGGTATACTTTAATTGTAATTGCGATAAAATAAGCAACGGAAATAAGCTGTTCAATTTTACAAAAAGGCCTGGCTTGGGACACAAAACTTTGTCGGTATTTTTGATTAAATTACCGAGGACTAATTTTATCTTTAAAATTCTTTTATCCCCTTAAAATAGGTCATAAAACCTGCCGGCAAGCCGGTAGTCATTTAGGCTGTGGCGCCAAACGCGGAGAAAACCCTGCTACTGAGCCAACAGGCGAGCTGGTAGCCTAAGTAACCCCCCTGTTAACCCTGGATTAAACCCGGGGCTTTTTCGTGTGTGCAAATTCAATATTCCATTCATCACTACTTTAAAAGTGGAGCTTTAAGGGCATCGGGGCAAAAATAACCGGAAAACTGCTTTTTCTGATAAACTGAACCGATTCTCAATGCCCCCAAATTGCCCCAAAGTAACAACGAATTTATCCCCGGAATAAGCCCATAGCTGTTTGGCTAAAAGCTGGTAATTTAGCTACCCTCCCTTAAGCAATCTCATAAATGGCTTATTTAAAGGTTGGTAGGCTTGCCAACCTTTGCTGCCGCACACAAGCTAGCCCCCCCAATTAAAAGAGGCGGATAATGGTTAAATTTAAGAAAAATTTGCTTTTTGGTTTATTATTATGTTATAATTAATATGTAAATTGTAAACGATTACTGTTTTTATTAGTATTTATCTTGACAATAACTTTACGATATGTTACTCTCTAAGTGGGTAAATGTGCAAATAACAAAATGGTAAAAATGGGGAGGCGAAAAGTTCTCCCCTTTTTTATTGGGGGGGGGGGTCAGGAGGGCTCGATGATAAAAATAAGTTCGAGAAGCTCCAAAAAAGATAAAGCACTTTATCCAAAGCAATCTGCTAAAGATAAACTTTTCCGGATAACCGCTTTGATAGTTTTTTGTTTTTTTACTTCTTCACAAATAGCAGTACTTATACCCACGGCAATAGCGGCTGATGACTTCGCTGATGTTCCTAAGGGTTTTGGAACGGTACGTCAAGCCGCCGCTAATGGCCCCCGGGTTGCAATGAGATCTGATTCCGGCAATCAAGGTGGACAACCTTTTCAACCTCTGGCACCGCAACAGGGTGTGGCTCCGGCGGAACGAACACCTGTGGCAGGCCCGGGAGGAATGGGCGCAAGAGGCCCGGCCGGTGGAGCGCGCGAAGAACTAGCAAGGCTGGGTGACAGAATACAGGGGGCGAAACCTCCTGTAAATCAGTTGGACAAACCATTCAAAGGCGTTGAACCAGCACCAAGGCCAGCTCCAGCGCCAGCACCGATGCCAAAGCCGGCACCTGCGCCAGCGCCAAGGCAACTTGAACAGCCTAGACCTGCGCCAATACCAGCGCTGGCTGAAAACGCCAGGCCACAAAATATAGAGACACCACAACCCATACAACCATTACCAGCCAACAATAGCTTTGCGCGGATGCCTGCAAATTACAATATAGCTCCAATGGCCACGCGTATTCCAAATTTAAACAGTTCTTTTAAGCCGGTAAACATAGAAATGCCGCTTGAAATTACCTTTAACAAAGTAAAATTTGACAATATGCCTAGAACAAATTTGCAGATTAAGCCTTTGCCAGCAATAAAACCTATAACTAATCCGGTAATAAAAACCGTAACAGCACAATCATTTAATATTCCTGCAATACCAAAGATTGCTCCTATAGCTACGGTTAAACCAGTAGCGAACATTAAGCCTATAACAATGCCTAAGCCTATAGTAAGCACTTTAAGCCCCACACCAATGCCTAAGCTTGTTATGCCTACGATGCCAAAGATTGCCCCTATAGCTGCGGTTAAACCAATAGCGAATATTAAGCCTATAACAATGCCTAAGCCTATAGTAAGCACTTTAAGCCCCACACCAATGCCTAAGCTTGTTATGCCTAGAGTAGCGCCCATTAAACCTATAGAAAACGTACTGGTTAAACCCATAGCGAATGTAAAACCAATTACAATGCCTGCGCCTATAGTAAACACGTTAAAGCCTATACAAGCACCTTCTTTTGTGAAATACACTATTCCGGCAATTACACCTATGGATAAAGTTATGCTAAAGCCCATAGAAAGCATTAAACCATTAATAATGCCGAAACCCATAGCTACTAACATTAAAGCTATGCCAATGCCTAAATTTGCTTACGTAGATATTCCTTCTTTAAATTACATGAGCACAAAGTTTGATTTCGATATGCCTCAACAACTGGAAACGATAAATATGCCTAAGATTACAACCGTTAAAATGGCGCCTGTACGTTTGCCTGATGTAGAAATTCCGAAATACAGCATGCCTAATGTGGCGGTAATGGAAATGCCTAAATACACTATGCCTAAAATTGCGGTATCAGAAGTAAAATATCAGCCCATAAATAAACAGTATGTTGAAAAAACAATTAAGCTTTACGATGCGAAAGTTATGCGCGACGCAAGCCGCATCAATTCTATGATTTCTCCAAGCAACAATTTGCAGAAGTATTTTAGCGGCAGAAATGAACTTAAAATTGACCTGACAAAATTCATTCAAAATGCGCCCGGGCAGCGCAAGGAAATTATTAACCAGGCACAGCTTTACACAAATAGCGCCGAAGTAAAGAAGCTTCAAGCCCTGGACGCCTGGCGCAATGAATATGATAAATTTATAGCGCTATCTTCGAATATTTCAACTGTCGTCAAAGAGACAGGCCGGGTGGATCCTGCATCTTTAGATTATCTTGAAAATGTAAAAGAAAATCTCGATATGCTTACCCGTAACATAACGGATATGGGAATAGACAAAACAGCCATACAGCAGGTTATAAAGAGCCCTGCTGAAACAATTAATCCTCTGATGAAAGGCACAGTTCCTATGCCGCCGGCGCTGAGCAACCCTTCTTTAAGAGTTCTTCCTGGCAGCAACGTAGCGCCTAAAGTAGATATTTTAAACAACTTCTCTCGCGGGGTAAGCAATATATTTACCTCAACAGTGCACGCTGAAGAGCAGTAAGCTTGAAGGCTGTTAAAAGCCTGGGGCAGAAATTATTAAACCACACCTATTACAGGTGTGGTTTTTTATTGAATGGGCGATTATATCCAAAAGTTTTTCCTTAAGCCCGCACAGGCAGTGCCCCTAGCCCTTTCCTTTCGCCCGCTTAAAGCAAGTGGCGTCCCCTTACCATTCATCTACAGCCTCGCTTCAGCGAGGCAAAGCAAGGCTGAGCGTAGTTGTGGAATTCCGGTAAAGGGATTAATATAACCGAAAAAAATAACAATCGTTTCAGCGGGTAAATCTTAGATTAGAGGGGAAATTTACATTCCGGCGAATAGCCCTTCCTTAATAAACCTAATCAGAATAGGACCTGCGACTATAATCAGAATAACCGGCAAAATGCAGAATATAAGAGGGATTAACATTTTAAGCGGGGCTTTCATTGCCTGGCGTTCGCCTCTATGAAAACGGCGCATACGCGAGTCTTCGGAAAGTATCCTGAATGCTTCTTCAACGGGTGTACCCATTCTATCTGCCTGTATAAGCGTTCTTACGAAAGAAGTAACATCAGGAATGTCAAGGCGCTTTGCCATATCGCGAAGCGCTTCAACTCTGGGTTTACCTACGTTTATTTCCTTTAAAACCAGTACCAACTCTTCAATCATTGGATTAGGTTTAACCTTATCAACAACCCAGCGCACAGCTGCCATAAAATCAAGGCCTGCGCCGACGCAAAGCCCCAATAAATCTATGGTTTCAGGAAGAATCCTGACAATAGAATATTTTCTTTTCTTTACGCGGGAATTAAGGATAACGTCGGGAAAAATCAAGCCGATTGCCGCAGCCAGACAAAGCCATAATATCTGTTTTACGCCCAATAAATACAGAATAAGGGGCAAGATTACGGCAAGCAGCTCCTTGCCGGCCATAAACTCTGCCGGGGTTGTTTTCCATTTGGCAAGATACATCTTATTTTTTAAGTTCTTTTCTACCTTCAAAGCCTTTATCAACCCTTCATTAAGCGGGGCAAAAGGGCTTAAAAAGAAAGAAAAAGCGGACTCTGATTCTTTTATTTTTTCGCCGAATACTGATATGAATTCTGAGGGCCGGGGGAAAAGCGCGAGGAAAAAAAATGCGCTACCGGCGATTAGAAGCAGGAAGCCTATTGTATACCACATTATATTTCTATCCTTCCGAAAATTATTATCAGGATAATGCCTACAACCTGTAAAATTACAGCCGCAATAAGAAAAATTCTTCCCAGGTCATCCTTCCACATAATATCAAAATGGTCCGGCCGTATTTTACGCACAACAACAAAGAATACCGGGCCAAGCAGGGAAATTATAATTGACTGCAAACGCGCCTGAAGAGTTAAGGTGGTTACCATTTCACGCAGCTTAATCCTGTCTCTTATTGTTTCAACTAGGCGCGAGAAAACCTTTGTAAGGTCTCCTCCGGTTTCCCTTGCAACAAGTATAGCGGAGGTGATTAAAGTCATTTCTTCCGAAGGCATTCTTTTCTCAAGCCTGAGCAATGCCTCTTCAAGAGTAACGCCTACTTTTATTTCCCTGTTTAACAGCGAAATTTCGTTGCTTATTGGCGCTGACATTTCGTCCGCAAGCACCTCAAAAGACTGCGTCAGCGTTAAACCGCCCTTTAAGCAGCTGTTCATAACCATAAGGCCGTCAACAAGTTGAAGTATGAATTTTTTACGCCGGCGCCTATCCATTGTGTTGATAAACCAGCCCGGCAAGATTGCGCCGACTGCCAAAAATATAAGGCCCATCCACCATTGCTTGGTTATTATAAATGCCAAAGAGCCCGCAGTAAGAGCGGTTATAGGAAATAAAAACATAAGCATCCGCTTATTCAAGAAGATAAACATCTGCTCGAATTGCGCGGTTGCCGTCTCTGCTCTTTTCTTCTGCGCCTCGTCGTATTTCTTAAGTGCTACGCTGATACCGTAATAAGAAAATATAAGGATGGCAGCTGTAAGTAATACATATCCGAAAATTAGCATAGTTTTATTATTGAATGATTTAATTATACGTTCTTTACGTGGAATTTTCAATCAGAAATTGAAATAATTTTGTTTTACAGGCTTTCCGCGGTTTCTTAAAATTTTTTTGTCTGGAGAGAAAAGCTATAGGATAGCTCAGATGGTTTAAGATAAGCAGCTTGTTAGCAGGATAGTTAAAACACCCTAAAAACAAAGTAGAGAGTGAAGGGGGCTACGAAAGGCAAGATCTAGAAACTTCACTCTCTACTTAGAAATCTACTCGTTTACGGGTTGTTTCTCTTTAGTATCAAACCCTTTTACAGCTTCCACATTAGGCTCGTTTAACGCAATATAATAAATACCCATTCCATTTTCCCTGGTATTCGTCAGGCTTAATACTGCTAATTCGTTTGCTTTTGTGAAAAAATAAACCTCGTGAGGGCCTGCTTTTTGCTTTTCCGGGGAATATCCTTTAAGCTCCTGGTAGCCCTCATTCTTAAAAAGCTGGCGATAGAATCCAAGGACTTTTTCTTTCTTAGCGACTGAACCATATTTATACGTTGTAACCACAATTAATTGCTGCGATTTATCCTGCTTTTGTGAAAGAAGACGCGTGTTGGGGGGCATAAGCCTGGAAACCTTTTGAGCCTGGGCAAAACAGCCTATAGACGACAGATGACAAATGACAAATGACAGAATTAAAACACAGATAAATTGCAGATTATAATTTTTTTTAGCCATTGCTTGCTTTTTTTAATTTATCAAGGCCGATTCACGCAGCAGGCTTTGGTTAATCTTTTATTTCTCCGCCGCCTATGCTATCGCCTGCTGACTGGTAAACACCCATTACGCGCCGCGAAATATAACTGAACATAATCGTAAGCGTTGCCGCTATGACAGCAATAAGAGCTGCATACATTAAAATTTCCTGCGCTTTCTTTTTCTGTTTCATAGCTTTAAAATGCGCTAATCAAGCCCGATGAATGGCTGCAGCTGGGGCTTTGCCCGTCAATTTTTCCGCTGCCGTCATAGTTAAACGTTGCAACTGCACTGCTTTGGACCGGCGGATAAAAAGTCATTGTATCTATATCGCCGTAAACGCTTTTAACGGGGCTGCCCATATGAAACTGAAATGACATTGCCTGGACAGTGCGTGAATGATGAATATCTTTGATATATTTAGGCGTTTCCGGATCTAAATCGCTGGATTGGCCACGCTGTACATCCTTATCATTTTCCAGCCCTTTAATTGCAGGCTCTAGATAATCATCAAGCCCTTGTTTGCATAATTTTTCTCCCTGCTTCATTAACGCATCACCGGCAGGATTATCCTCACATTCCCCGAATGAGTTTACGCAATAACCATACCAAACACACATTTCATCCGCAGGGCAGTTTTCATATTTTGCCTTAGCTTGCTCAAATACCTTCATACCCATTTCGTATAGGCCTTTCCCGTTTCTTACCTTGGCTTTAGTAGTCTCAACGTTATCTTCCGAACAGACTACCGTCCAGTTATTCACCGCTTCAGTTGACACAATTACTGTTACCATATGCGGCCTGCCTGAGCCATCCACCCAGAAAAATGTTTTTGGCTCTCCGCTTTGAACGCTTCCCGGTTCAAGGCTCTGTAGGAATGCGCTATACATCTGTTGCCCCAGCCTGCCTAACCTATGGGAGATTCCGGCGTTTTGAAAAGCAATTTTATACCCCTGCGAAATTCCGGTATCGTAATAATTCTTCTGGTTACCGCTTTCTCCGTAAAGATTATCAGCCTGATTTTTCAGGTCCTCACGCTGTTTCTCATTATATTTATCAAGATCGTTTAAAAGTTCGTCGCAGTTATCCATTTGTGTTCGCGCTTTTTCTATGGCTGATTGAGCCGGTGATACGGCGGATTGACATATTGGCGCATTTTGAGCTTGCTGAGAAAATTGTTCAATAAGTCTTTGAACTTCTTTCATGGATCCGCGCATTTGTTGACCTGGGGTAGGTCCGGGAATTTCTCCTTTATTTTTTTCAAGCTCTTTATCTGCCTCTTTTTTATTGTGGTCGCTCTCGTTGGCGTCGTTTTTCTCTGTAATATAGTTAAAACCTGTTGCCATAACCGAAGCAGTTGCAAGCGCGCCTGCATCAACCGAATTATCCGTAAAAGTTTTATCTTTTGCGGTTTTACCTGTTTCTACGATTACAAAAGCGGTAAGCACAAGCGCTGCCATAACCGTAAATATGTATACCGTAACCTGGCTTTTTTTGGGATAGGAAATTGATTTTAAAAACTTACTAAGCATGTTTTTTATTTTTCCTGCGGGTCATATTTGATAAATAGCTTTTTAGAACGCTGACGCAATGCCGCCGCCTGCAAGGTATGTCGGCCAAACAGCCATGCTGGTTGTCTCCTGCGCACCCTGGTCGCTTACGCTTCTTCCGCCCGGGCTTCCGGCAATAATTCTTGTTGCTTCATATGTTGCCTGGCGCGCCGGGATATGCGCAATACCCCAGCCGAAAACCCCCATCGCTCCTCCTAAAACAGCCATTACTGCAGCATAAGCAACAGTTGACTCTAACAAGCTTTGGGCTTTACGTTTCATATTAATTACCTCCGCTGTAGCTTCTTGAATCTCCGCTTCCGCGTCCCTGCGGATAGTTCCTGTTATTTATTTTATAGAGCATAAATTCGCCTGTTCCTCCGGAATGCGTCGAGCTTGTGCGGTTGTTGCTTGAATTTATAACCACGCTTGAGCCTTTAGTCGTTATATATAAAGGCTCAATGCCTCCTGACGCTCCTTGCCCCAGGTCGTATTCCGGCATATTTACTTTTACAACAGTTGTGCTTTCCGGGTCCTTGCCTTCCCCGGTTACATCTTCAATAGCCCAGTTAACGCAGGCAGAGCCGCTGGATGTGGTTTTTTGCCCGATAATCGGGTCGCTGATGCTGGCCATTCTTCTGTCATCCCAGGTACCGTAACTTGTAATTTTATTGGTATCGTGCGCTTTCTGAAGGCCGTGCCTGAAGGCTTCCATAAGCTCAAACTGGTCATTATTAAGCTTACAAACATAGGTGACTATAAAACCTGCCGCCATTAAAAGAAGCGGGCCTAAGATAGCCAGCTCAACCATTGCCTGCGCTTTTTTATTAAAAAATTTTCTCATTGTTGCCCTCTTTTTATGTTTTTGGCTGAATCCTTCTCTGATCCTCTACTGCATTATGTTCCGGATTATCCTGGCTCGGAGGCGCACTTGCCGCATCCTGCACATGCAAACTGGCTGCTCCTATTGAAACAGGCGGCGGAGGCGCAGTCAATGCTGTGTAGGGCGCGCTTAAATCTGATATTATTACAGTATCCCCGCCTACCTCTTCTTGTCTATCCAACACAGACGATTGCGATGAAAATTTTACCGTTTCCTGCCAGATAAACGGCATTGGCTGGCGTATATGTTCGTCTGCTTCGCTTCTTATAAACTCCTGAAAATGCCGCTTAAGCGCTGCATTTAAACCCATTATTGCGGCAATAACTATAAATATTAAGACGCTATATTCAACTAATGCATTTGCTTTTTTCATTTTCTTGCCTTTATATCGAGACAAAGCGTTTAGTCATCAATATTAACGCTTCCCTCATCAACGTGTTCGTTAACAACGTGTTCGGCTTCAGAATCAATGTTTGAACCTGAATCGGTCTCCTCGCCTTCTGTAGCTGCCGTATTATTGTGCCACATAGGAGTATTATTGTTAACATTGGACTGGACCGTTGTTATGCCCGGATCGAGTTCAGTCCCAAATACCTGCTGGACCATCGCTGTTTCTTCGCCGTCTATCGAAGTCTGATACGAAAGATCTTCCTCGGGAAGTTCTGATGCGTTAGGAGTTCCTTCTATTTTAGTTACCTGGCTGCGCTGTAAAATTCCTGTCGATACGTTAAAACCTTTTCTGCCTTCATAATCAAATCCGCTGGTTCCTATGCGGGTAACGCTTGTTCCTGTATACCATTTTCCCGGGCTATACTGCTGCCCTGTTAATTTCTCTCCGCCTAAGTTATCAACGTTTTGTTTAAGCAGGCCCTGAACGCTCCTTCCAAAGTAATATTGCATGACAATAAGCGTGCTTATGCCAACAGCAATAAGTAAAGAATATTCAAGAAATGATTGGGCTGATTTTCGGCTGCATTTAAGATATTTCATACTTTGTTTAGCTAATATTGTTGAACCGGCAAAGGCTCAAGCTCTCTTCTTGAATCAGACCTGAATGTGCCATGAGTATTAAATGTATTAACTGGCCCTGGGAACATCCATTCAGTAGTTGAAATATCGGACTCAAAATGCTCGTGCAGTTTCGTTTCATCAACAGCATATTGCTCTGCCAGCTGGTCGCCTGCCAGTTTAACTTTACCCGCTATACTGCGCTTTATGTAGGCCTGCATGGTAAGCCCGACGCCTATCAAAGCAGCTATAAGCAGGCAATATTGTAGCGTTGCTTGTGCCTTTCTGTAAGTATTCATAGTAATATTATACACTTCTTTTTCCTAAAAAATAGCCGATGATTTTTATTGTCCCGCCGGCGTAGTAGTTCTGCCTACCCATTTTTCACTATCAAGAGATTTTATCTTAGACGTTGTGTTCTGTACCTGGTTCATACTGCCGATAGTAATAACAGTCTGCGTGCCAAACCCCTTGGTAGTACTTTCAGTCATGTTTCCGGTTAAATTCGAGAACATATTATCCTGCCGAAAGGTTAAGCCAGGAGAATATTGTTCGCCTATTTCATCAGCTGACGCACGTAATCTTCCCTGTACACTTCTTTTTAAATAATTCTGCATTGTAAGCAGGCCTCCTACCACAACGCTTATAAGAAGTGCATATTCCAATGTGCTTTGTGCTTGTCTAAATTTTGTTAACACTTTCGCACCTCCTTTTAAATTATTTGTTCTCTACTGAACCCCATGTTGCAGTACTCTGGTCTGTCGTAACTATCCAAGGCTCATCACTGCCTTCTTCAACGAAATTTTCGGTTCTTACACGATTCTGTGTCTGCGATGTAGTTGTTTTTGTGCCTGTTGTAGGTTCGTATTCTTTACCGCCTGAAAGCTCCATTGCTGCATCATGGATTCGCGCCTGGATAGCGCGCTTTACTTCAGCCTGTATGCCCATTGCTGCGGCAACGACAAGCGAAAGTAGTATCGCGTATTCTGCCGTAGATTGTGCTTTTCTTAATTTTCTTAACATTTTATTAACACCTCCTTTGCGTTTAATGAGCGCCTACGTTGCTGCGAAAATTGGTAGATGCATCCTCAATGGTTCCTGATGCCTCGTTAAGCATTTTGTCTACCGCCTTTGTCACAACGCCATTTTTACCCGTAGCTGCTACCACTGCTGCGACTATCGCTGAAAGAACCAGTATGTATTCAAGGATACTTTGGGCCTTACGCACTACCATTTCAATTCACCTCCCCTAGTTTATCTTACTCCATTTACCACATGATACAGGTCAGCCCACACATGGGCAAACCGTGCATTGACCGATTTCATAATATACCCGGACATCGCTATCAGAGCGAAAATGACAATTGCCATAAGAGCTGAATAATCAAGGAAACTTTGGGCTTTTCTTTTAAAGTTAAGGTTTTTGCTATTCATAATTTTATTATTTTCCCGTTGTAGTATTCCCGCTACGGTTAATATTTCCGTTATCCGGATTATTATTAACCCACTCATTATAATTATATCCACTTGGCCCTCTTGGGTAATTCGGGCCACCATAAACGTCTGTGTTGTTGGGATTAGATACGATATTCTCCGGCGCATCATAGTAAGACTCATCCAATATGCCTTGCGGTGGCTTTGGGTCATTTAAAATCGTTGACATATCTGTCTGGGTGGTGTCCAAACTCCTCTGCAAGCCAAGGCTGTTTTGCACTCCGCTGCTAAAACCTATTGTGCCCGCAACTATGCCTATGGTAATTATTAATAAAAAAAGCAAATACTCCAGAATGCTTTGCGCTTTTTCTGCTCTAATCTTTTTGATATTAGCTTTCATAATTTCTCCTTAAATCTGGCCCGAACCTCTGGTAGATTCGTTTAACTCCTGGTTTAAATGCCTTTGCCTTATTTCAAGTATCCTTGAAACATAAAGGCTCATGCCTGACACAGCGGCCGAAACAATTAAAATAAGAGATACGTATTCAATTATGCTCTGGCCGCTTATTTTTTTTCTAAAAATATTTAGCATTTACTCCTCCGTTGGTATCGGATGTTCATTAAAAAAATCGTTAACGAAATTGCCTGCGTCAGGGACAGGCAAAGTATGCGCATCTGGATTGTTTACAAAACTATTAGGCACTTCTCCGTTAAATTCCGGCTGCGGTTCGCCCCAGTCAGAAGACCATATATATTCGCTGTTAGAAACCCCATCATCAAGTACCCGGCCGTCAAGAGTAGAAGTATCGCGATAAGTGGCTACCTGGCCTCTATAATTTGAACTGGCCCTCTGGACAAACAAAGCAAAACCAGCCATACTTACTCCTGCAAAAACTGCAGTTACGCAGATATATTCGAGTATCGATTGGGCGATTTTAAAATTTTTCTTTTTCATATTTCTCCTTAAAACAAAAAGCCGGACTGCCGACTCATTAATGAGACGTTCGGCAGCCCGGCTGTCCTAAAAAAACTAGAGACCGATAAATCTTAATTGGACCCGTGGCTTTGCGCCTCCCGACTTTGCGCCGGGACTTGCCTTTTCGTCGCCTCCTGTACCATACAAGTATACCATATTTAAGCAAAAAAAATCAAGCCAGGTTTGATTATTTTTGAAACCGTTTACAGGAAAAATCAGCAATAAATATAAGCGTTTTAGCTTATATTTTTTGATGCCTTATTTTAAGTAATATACTATATATAAAGGCAAAATAACCGGCGGGCTGCTTACATATAGTTTAAGGGAAGTTTCGGCGCTTACGATTGGTTTAAACCACAAAAACCCTTTTATCGCCGATATAAAGGCAGGCGTTATTAACCTCTTTTTTTGTTTCTGGAGAAAGTTTTTTCAGGATTATTTTGCAAAAATCTTTTCCCAGAATGTATTGGCCTGGGTTATTGCTGAAATCCGGCTCCTTGAATTGTTCCCTGAAAATCGCAGCAAGAATATCTGTAATTTGCTTAAAATCTGCCTCTTTTTCGAAATTTAAAATATCCGGCATGTGCTTGAGCAGGTTTCTTTTGCCTCCTTTATCAAGAAAAAAGTCTTCTATTGTCTTCATATCGCTCAGGAATGATTTTTCCATATACGGCCAGACGGACATATATTTTTTAATAAGGTAATCTAAATTGGTTTTCTTATCGGTTAAAACTGCCCAGTTTGGCAGCATTTTCTCTTTGGTCTTTATCAGAATATTATTTAATATAGCCGCTTGAGCCCCCTTGGACTGCGAAAATCTTGTAAGCACAGGCAAATAAAGGATTTCTCCTTCGGTAAGTGCAAATCTCTTGAATCTTTTTGCTTTTTCCAGGAATGAAGCGCCTTTGCTGAGTATCCTTGGATAATAGCCTATTGCGAAAACCGGGGAAGATAAGTTGCATTCTATTTTCTCGAGTAATTTCCCTTTCTCATCCAGCAATTCTATCTTGCTAATTCCGGATGATACCCCGTCTATGAACCTTACGGTGAGCGCTGAAAGATAATCAAAACTTTTGGTATATCCTATAATTACGGCCTTATCTTTTATAAGTTTAGACAGCCTGGCCCTTACATAATACAAGGGCATAAAAAAATTCTCGATATTGCAGGCCCCATCCCAAAGCGTAGTTAATTTTGCATCGGAAAATCCGGTTGAATTGTTTTGAAAATAAAATTTTATCGTTGAAACAAGCCTTATCTGCTCCTTAGCTTTCTCCAGGCTTATTGCCGGTTTATAATTAGTTATTTGCGAAGAAAAATACTTTGCGCTTTTTGCGGGATAGGAGAAACATTCGCAAAGCCGTAGGAACCCAAGCCTTTTTGCGTTTTGCTCAATGCGGCCGCCTATGTAAGAAGAAAAACTAAACATTGTTATAAGGTTTTTTACTAAGACAGCGCTTAGGTTTGGAAAATAAGCCCGCAGGCCTTCTTTTAAAATATCATAGAAACCAATTTGAGAATCTATTGCCTTTAAAAGCAGCAGGCCGCAATCTTCGATTATTTTGCTCTGGTAAAGGATAATGTGTTTTTTTCTGCCGCGGGCGGATTTTATGCCTTTTGCCCGCAAAACAATATTAATTGTGCTTTTCGAAACATCGCATTTGTGTTTTTCTTTTAGCAGTTTGGACAGGCCTCTTACGCCAAGATGGGGATTTTTTTTGGCTTCGCTTAAAATTATATTTTTAAGGCCGGATTTCATTTATTTAGGTATGGAATATATTGATGCTAGTTTTAACCTTATGGCGGGCAACAGGTTAAGCCATTTCAGAGAAAATCTTCTCATCAAGAAGCCCTAATCTGTTAAATTCTGCAAAAAAGCGGGGGTACATTCTCATTACCGTCCTGAATTTTCCTTTTATTCTTCCATCAGGAGTTCTGCCTTCCCGTCTAAAAATAAACAAATCCTGTAACGCTACTTCGCCGCGCTCAACTCCGCGGGCTTCCGAAATATGGGTTATACGCCTGACACCGTCGGGAAAACGCTCCTGCTGCACTATTACATGCAAAGTGTTGCCTATCATTCTCCTTATTTCCTCAATCGGAAGTTTTATACCGGAGGAAAGAATAAGGGTTTCCATACGGCTGGTAACTTCCTGTGGGCTGTTTGCATGAATAACCGCAAGGGTTCCGCGATGGCCTGTTGACATTGCCTGAATCATATCAAGCGCTTCCGGGCCTCTTACTTCACCTACAATTATCCTGTCCGGCCTCATACGAAGAGCGTTTCTTATTAAATCACGCAAAGTGACTTCACCCTTGCCGTCTTTATCGGGCGCGCGCGTTTCCATAGGCACAAGGTTTTCCTGATGCAAAATCAATTCCGCAGTATCCTCGATAGTTACGACTCGTTCCTGTTCAGGAATGTGATAAGAAAGCATTTCCATTGTTGTGGTTTTGCCGCTGCCGGTGGCTCCTGAGAAAAGCACGTTTACTTTTCCGTGTATGCAGGCAATTAAGAAATCCGCCATTTTCTTGTTCATGGTGCCTTCCTTCATGAGGTCTTCCAGGCTGTGCAGGTTACGGTTAAATTTTCTTATTGTTATTGCTGTTCCAACGCGGGCAAGCGGATATGTTATAAGATTCATACGCGAGCCGTCAGGAAGAGCAACGTCTCCGAAGGGGTTATAGTAAGATATCGGCTTACCGGCTTTCGCGTAAAATTCTTCTATGATGTCGTTTATATCTTCTTCGGTAAAAGTCAGTTCAATTTTGCTTTTGACGCCGCCGATTTCAAGAAAAGTATCCTTGGAACCGTTTATCATAATTTCGGTGATTTTTGGGTCCTTTAGCAACTGCCTGATTTTATCTGCGCCTAATCCCATACCCCTCCTAAATTTTAATCTTTAGGAACAAATATTTCCCTCGACAAATCAACGCCCCTGGCTCTTATTTCATCATAGAAAGTAGGTATATAGCCAAGCGGGGTAAAATAACCTACAACGTTAGTGTCTTTATCAACGCCGGTTTGCCTGTATACAAATATGTCTTGAAGGTTAACGTGAGTTTCATCAAGCATGCCGACGACTTCGGTAATTCCGGTAACCTTTCTTGAACCATCAGAAAGACGCGCAGTCTGGACTATAACATGGATAGCTGAAGCAACCTGCTCTCGTATGGCGCGTATAGGAAGCTCGACTCCTGCCATAAGAATCATACTGTCAAGCCTTATCAAAACATCATGCGTTGAGTTAGCGTGTATGGTAGACATACTTCCATCATGGCCTGTATTCATAGCCTGAAGCATGTCCAGAACCTCTCTTCCTCTTACTTCGCCGACTAGAATTCTATCCGGCCTCATACGCAAAGTATTTCTGAATAAATCCCTTATTGTGATTTCTCCTTTTCCTTCTATGTTCGGCGGGCGGGCTTCCAGCCTTATCCAGTGCGTCTGGCTTAGTTTAAGTTCTGCCGAGTCTTCTATTGTAACTATGCGCTCCCGTTCCGGAATGCAGGCGGAAAGTATATTCAAAAATGTAGTTTTTCCCGAACCGGTTCCGCCGGAAACAAGTATATTCTTTCTTGATTTTACAGCGGCCTCAAGGAAAAGCGCCATATCAGGAGTCAAGCTTGCAAACCTGTTGATTAAATCGTCCATTGTCCAGCGCTGGCGTGCAAATTTCCTTATTGTTAGAGTTGGACCTGTCAAAGATAAGGGCGCAATTATTGCATTAACACGCGAGCCATCCGGAAGCCTTGCGTCAACGTAGGGGATACTTTCATCAATGCGCCTGCCCAAAGGCGCCAGTATTCTTTCAATTACTATACGCACCTGTTCGTTGCTGGTAAATTTTTTGCTGGTAAGTTCAATTTTTCCAAATCTTTCAATGTATATCTGGTCTTTGTTGTTTACCATTATTTCCGTAACTGTTACATCTTTAAGAAGATCCTCTAATGGCCCCAAACCCAAAGCTTCCTCTACTATTTCTTTGGTAATCTTCCTTCTTATTTCCGTTGAAGCTATAAAGCCGCCAGCCTCTTTGCTGATAACATTCGATACAATTTTTTCTGCTTTTGCCCTGAGCTCACCCATTTTCTGGGCGCTTCCCGCATACATTTCAACCTGCACTCTTTTTAAATCAAGCTCCTCAATAAGCTGCTCATGCACTTTCTTTTTAAATCTTATTATCTGGTCTTCTTCTTCGATAAGCGTGGTTTTTTCTACCTTCTCAACCACGCCGACGCGCTGCCAGAACACTTCTTCTCCTTCGAAATTTTCTTTGGCAACGCGCACCTCGCTTAAAACCTTATGGCTTATATAAATGTCTTTCCTTTCAATCATGTCCTTTGCCAGTTTCTGTATTGCGCTTGTAAATTTGCATTGTGGGTTATCTATAATAAGGGGCACGCCACGGTTAACAGCAAGGCCTGCGGCTTTTCCTTCAGATGGAATCAGGCCAATAATTTCCGACGGGAGCAGAGTTTTTATTTCCTGCCAGGTTATTGCACCTTTACTTTCTGCGCGGTTAAGCACTATTTTTGTCATTGTAAGCGGAAACCCGAGGCTCTGAAGAGTATCCAGCAGCCATTGCGTTTGATAAACCGATAAAATATCCGGCGTAAGCACAAGGCATATGAGGTTTGAGCATTCAAGTGTAGCTATAAGATTATCCGTAAGGCTGCTCCCTGCATCTATTATAATATAATCGAATTCATTCCATATAATAGCTATGAAATCTTTCATCATTTGCGGGGTAAAGGATGTGCGCTGGGACATCTTAAAAATTGCCGGTAAGAATACCAGGTTTCCTCTGTAGATTGCGCTGTAATTGTCTATTGTTCTTTTCTTTTCCTTGAAGTCCTTAAGATAATCCATGAGGTTAAAAAGGCAGTATTTACTCTCAACACCCAGAAGCTTAGATGTTGCCTGGGGTGCGCCTAAATCAAAATCAAGCAAAAATACTTTTTTGTTTTGCAGGGAAAGTTGAACGGCAAGATTTAAGGAAACAAGTGTTTTTCCGACACCGCCCTTGGTGCTGAAGAAAGAAATTACCTTTGCTTCCATATTGTATATTATACACTATCTTACGGGAAATTTCTACTAAAGGCAAAACCTGGGGAAGCTAGCGTCTATTTTTTTCGCGGTAAGCTATAGGCACATCAATATTCAATTCCCGTATTTCCGTGTCAGGCGGAAACGGCGGGAATGACAGGCTTTTAACCAGCTTAACTGCTTCCGTGTCGAATATTGTATGGCCGGAAGACCTGGAAATCTTCACGCTCTTTATGTCTCCTGCCTGGCTAATCTTTAATTTTAAAACAACCATGCCTTCCCAGCCTGTCTGCGCAAGCGAAGGCGGGTATGTAATGCTCCTTGCTATTTCATCCTGGACATCAAGCACATAATTCTGCAAAGCCTCGGGTATTATTCCGGTATACGCGTTGAGTTCTTTTTTATCTGATGCGTCTTTTACTTCCGGAATATCCTCTTTATCGTCGAGCAATACCACTTTAGGCGTTAAAGATATTACCAATTCTGTCTGCGCATTCTGAAATTCTTTCGACCTAAACAGTGCGCCCAATACCGGCAGATTGCCTAAAGCCGGCATTTTGTCTATATTTTCCGAGTCTTTTTGTTTTATCAAACCGGCTATGAATATAGTATCTCCGGATTTTAAATTTAAGACTGTTTCTGCGATTCTTGTGGTGAATGCAGGAACGCGGGTGCCTGAAACAGTTATGGCATTTACCAAATCCAGGGCGCTTACTTCTGCGCGCATACTTGCATAAATCTTTTTATTGTCGCTTGAAACTATCGGCCTTATCTTTAAAATTACCCCGTATTCCTTATAAGATACGGAAACTGACGTACCCGCAGAGCCTGTGGTTGAACCGCTTAAATAAGGAACCTCGCCGCCGACAGAAAGCCTTGCTTCTTCACCGCTTAAACAAAGAATTTTCGGCCTGGATAACTCCTTACCCTTGCCGTCACGAATAAGCATATCAATTCTTGCGGTTAAAGCATCTCTTGACCAGCTGCCCATACCCCAGGCAGCAGTCCATTTCTTCTGTATATCAAGCGTGGTTGATACTCCGGTAGCATCCGAAGAAGGTGCTATATAAGGCTCCTGGCGTATTTGTATATATTCCTGCCATTTCACGCCCAGCCTGTCCAAATCGCTCTTATTTAGTTCAAGTATGCGGGCTTCTATCTCGACCATTTTGGTTTCTTTCTTGACTGTCAGAATATTATCAACCCTGTCTTTAAAAGGCTCAACAACTTTGTCTATTTGTTCTTTTTCAAGGCCCGTTATGTCGCCTGTAAGTATTATTTTTCCGGTTGCTTCGTTTTTCTTTAAGATAACATTAGAAACCTTTAAATCTTTCCTTATAAGCTTCTCAAGCCTCATTAGCACCCTGTCAAGGTCCTGCGAATATACGGTTACGTAATAAGTTTTTTCTCCGTCTTTATTCCAGATAGTAAGCGTTGTTTCGCCGGCTCTTTTTGCAACAATTACTATTTCTTTATCCGATACTTTCGCTATATCGGCAACTTCAGGATCGCGCATGGAAACTCTTTGGGGAAAAGACACAGCTATCGCCAGGGCTTCTCCGGAAACTAAAGTATATTCATCCTGGGTGGCTGGCTCAAAAATATTTTGCGAAAAGGAAATAGAATTGGCCAGTAAGAAGACGATAAAACTTAAATATAAAATTATTTTTCTTTGCATCAACCGCCTCCCTTTATTTTCATCGCTCCACTGGAATTTCTTTCTGTTTAGTCCCTTCATAGATCTCTATGGTAGGCTGTTTCTCTACCGGAATAGTGCGTTGTATCAGGTTTAATTTATTTAAAAGCCCTTCCAGGGTGAGCGCCGAATATTCCGGCTCGCCTGCTTTATCCAGAGGTGTCCTTAAGACAAGGCGTATTTTACCGAGCTCAAGTGCATAGGTAAGCAATTTTGTGCCGTCCGGGTCAAGCGCAAGGGTAATTGTATCCGCTCTTCCTTCTGCGCGATAAGGAGAAAGGTTCTTGTTTGTAGCAAGGATTTTAACGTTTTGAAAAAGCGTAATTACTATTGGTGGGCTTGCGCCTTTATCGCTGGGAAAGCTGAAAGTGCCTATAATATCAACTATATCTCCCGGCTTTACAAGCCCTTCTATGGCCGAAAGTTTATCTACAGAAATAGTAATTGCGCGTTTGCCTTCGGGAACGGCGTCAGAAAGGTATTTAAAACCAATTATGGGCTTAACCGATTCGCTGTTTAAATGCTGGTCTTTTAAAATATCCGTTATGGCAAACTTTCCTATGACTGAATCAACCGATGTTAAATCGCCGGGCTGTAAAGTTTTTGCAGCAACAGTAGTAGTCTTTACCATGTCCGAGGTGATTGTAGTTTCTCTCGCTATATCTTCCTTCGCGACCACTACCTCAACTAATTGCCCCTTCTTGATAAGCTCCTGGATAAGCCGCTCTCGTGATTGCATCTGGGCGTTTATAACGATGATAGCAATAATTGCTATACCGACACCGATTAATAAGTTCACGATCCTCTTATCCATCTTTTCTCCTTTTTATTAAACAACGGGCTATTCAATAAAAAATCTACTTTAACAAATCTTCAGACTTTTCTACGCGCGCTTTTGCTTTAAAAGCTTCGATTAATTTATTGACTTCCTGCTCAACTTTATCCTGGCGTAATGCTTCTTCAAGTTTTTTTTCTACGTCAGAGAAAGAAACTTCTCCGCCGCCCTTTGCTTCTTCAACTTTTATTATGTAATACCTTCCGTCATCGGACTTGAAATAATTCGAAACTCTTCCTGGCTCGACAGTTGAAATAGCTGCCCAAAATTTCCCGTTTTTTTGCATATCCTCAAGCGAAGGAGTTAGCCAGCCGCGGTCGCCGCCTTTATCTCTGGAAGCAGCGATTGAATTCTGGCGGGCCAGCCTTTCAAAGTCCTCTCCCGAAAGAAGCTTTATGCTTAAATCTTTCGCTTCAGCTTCGGAATTTACTGCAATTTCTCTTATTTTTATCTGGCGCGGCTCCTTAAAGAATTCTTTGTTTTTATCATAAAAAGCGCGCACTTCTACATAAGAAACTGTTATGTTTCTCTCTATATCCTTTCTGACTTTTGCCGCAAGCAGAGTATCGCGGGTATCCCGAAGAGCCCTTGCAATATCTTCGCTTTTGTCGACCCCCTTTTCAGTAGCTATCTGGGCAAGTATCTGGTTCTTGATGAGGTCATTTAAAAACTTTATTTTAAACTCTGTGCTATTTACATTTATGTTTTGCTGTGCAGCTATAGGCTCTATGCTCCTTAGGTAATTCCTGAAATCATCCAGGCCTATCGCCCAATTATTTACCCTGGCAAGCAGCGGGCCGTGTATGGACATTTCTTCATTTTTTTCTTCCGGCTTTGGAGGAAAAACTTTATTGCAGCCGGACAGGCCTGCGGCAAAAAATATTAAAGCGGTTATTACGAGTATCTTACGCATTTAATCTCCTTATAGCTATAAGTTTAACAATATAACTTTATTAAATCAAGATTTTTTTTAAAATAACTGCATATTTTTTATTATTGCCTTTGATGCAAATTTAGTTTAGAATATAGCAATGAAAAAATCCCTGAAAATAACTATCGATACCAGTATTTTTGTAAATCCTGACTCCAGGATATTTTTTGGCCAAACCCCGGAGCTGGCGCTAAAAAATTTCCTGGAAAAACTGGAAAAACAAAACGATATTTCTTGCTATATGCCTCCTTCTGTTTACGAAGAACTTATGAAATTTATGGAAACAAAACCGTCTCCCCGCGAAACGCTTCTTATCCAGAAAAAACCGCCGGCATCCTACGAAACGCCTATTCCATCTATATTTTTATATGAATTTATTGAAGAATTCCGCGCCAGAATAAACAAGGGGCTTCGTATCGCAGAAAAATATGCAAGGCAGGAGCTAAAGGTAACCCCGCCTAAAGAAAGGACGGAAGAAGAAATAATAAAACGCCTGCGTGAAGAATACCGGGTAGCTCTAAGGGAAGGGATAATCGACAGCAAGGAAGACTTCGACCTTCTGCTTCTGGCGAAGGAACTTGGTTCATTTCTAGCCACTTCAGATAACGGCCTTATAAAATGGGCGCAGAAACTGGGAATCCCGGCGCTCTCCGCCGAAGAGCTTAAAGAAACTCTCGAACATTAAGCAGCGCTTCCTGTATTTTGAACAATATGAAAAGTTACAAATTAACTCCTTTTGTCTCCGCAACCGAAATAAATTACGAAGAAAATTTAAACCCCCAGCAGTTAAAGGTTGTGAAAGAGGCAGACGGCCCCTCGCTCGTTCTCGCAGGCGCAGGAAGCGGTAAAACCCGGGTTTTAATCTACAGGCTCGCCTATCTGCTTTCTAAAGGCGTTCCAGCCACAAACATCCTTCTTGTAACATTCACCAACAAAGCCTCCAAAGAAATGATTCACCGGGCGGAAACAGTTCTTAAGTCAAGCTTGTCCGGGCTCTGGGCAGGAACATTCCATCATGTAGGAAATATGATTTTAAGAAAAGAGGCTCACGTTTTCGGATATTCTCCGAATTTTACTATTATAGACAAAGAAGATTCGAAAGATTTGCTTGAAGACTGCATAGACGAATTAGGCTACACAAAAGATGCAAAGCTTTTTCCAAAAAAAGATATCATTTCAAACATCTACAGTATGTGCGTAAATTCGCTTAAGGAGACAGAAGATGTGATTTTGGAAACTTACCCTCACATAGAAGAATACTGCGGGCATATTAAAAAAGTCCTCGCCCGTTATGAACAGAAGAAGAAACAAAGCAACACCATGGATTTTAACGACCTCTTAAACTACTGGTTAAAAATTCTGGAGATAGATGAGCTTTGCAAAAAATATTCCGGAAATTTCAGATATATCCTGGTTGATGAATATCAGGATACAAACCGCATTCAGTTTGAAATAATAAAGCGCCTGGCATCCGTCAATAAAAATATACTTGTAGTAGGAGATGACGCCCAGTCAATATACTCATTTAGGGGCGCTGATATAAATAACCTTCTGGATTTTCCAAAAACTTTCGAAGGCGCAAAGATTTATAAACTTGAAATAAATTACAGGTCTTCTCCGCAGATACTCGCGCTCGCAAACAACATAATAACGCATAACATAAATCAGTTTCCGAAGATTTTAAAAGCCGTTAAGCCCGCGGGAGAAAAACCGATGGCCGTAAAGACAAAAGATGTTTATGCGCAGGCAAAATTCGTAGCCCAGAGAACGCTTGAATTGCACAATCAGGGCATTGCGCTTTCCGAAATTGCCGTCCTCTTTCGCTCGCACTTCCAGGTCCTGGAGCTTGAAATAGAGCTGATGAAAAGAAATATTCCTTACATTATGCGCGGCGGGGTACGTTTCTTTGAACAGGCTCACATAAAAGATGTAATGGCCTACCTTAAAATAATCAACAATCAAAATGACGAATTGTCCTTTAAGCGCGCCGTATCTTTATATAAAGGAATAGGGCGAAGCTATGCGACAAAAATATGGAAAATGATGATTGTCGAAAAGAAACCGATAGATGAAGTGACTAAAATACTTCCCAAAAGACAGCAAGCGGGTTTCCGGGAATTCTCTAAAATACTTGGCAAGATAAGGACTATAGAACAGCCTCAAAATGCTGTCAGGGAAATTTTATCTTTCTATAAAGATTATTGCTATTTAACATTCGATAACCCTGACGACAGAATTCTTGATCTGGAAGAACTTGCAAAAATGGCTGCGGATTATCCGACTGTCCGAAGGTTCCTCACTGAGTTAAGCTCTTTTGAAGAATTTAAGGGTGAATCTATGCTTTCTGCGGGAGAGAAAAAAGAATATCTTACTCTCTCAACAATACATCAGGCAAAAGGCCTTGAATGGGAAACAGTTTTTATCGTGGGCTTTAGCGACTATGAATTCCCCCACCCCAAAGCTCTCGGCAGGCAAGAAGCTCTTGAAGAAGAAAGAAGGCTGTTTTATGTTGCAACAACAAGAGCAAAAGAGCTGCTTTATATAACCTATCCTGAGGCGAAGTATACCTTTAAAAACGGCCTTATAATCTGCCGGCCCTCGATGTTTCTTACTGAAATACCGTTTTCAAATTATGATGAAATGTTTGTTGAGGAAGATTTCTGAGAAGAGTCAAAATTAAAAATATCCAACATAACATCGGTATTATTTGAATCTTCAAAAACCAGCTCCATCTCGATATCAACCATATCCTCGCGGGCCATTTCCATTCTTCCTTTATTTATAACCGGAAGCAGCGAAATAACCGCAATTATCGTAAGCGCAGCTACAGCAATCTGCGGCCTACGCGTCAGGGCTGCTAATATATCCTGCGTTATAAAGGAAAGTTTTTGCCGCAGGCGCGTTAAAGCCGATTCCTGTTTTACGGAAGGCTTAAGTTGCCTTAAAATCTCATTTAAATTATCCCGGGATATATCAACTTTTTCTTTATCGGCAATATTCAGGAAATTATTTAACTTATCGCGGCTTTCGCTGCAATGCCTGCATACCGAAAGATGCTCTTCAATAAGCTTTCTCTCCTGCGGTTTAAGTTCATTATAGAAAAATAGCAGCATTTGTTTTTCTGAAAGGCATTTCATAATACAACCTCCATCTTCTTTCGCAGCCGCTCCACCGCTCTTTTTAAGTGAGTCTTAACCGCGCTTTCGGAGCACCCTATGGTACTGCTTATCTCTTCTATTGTCAGGCCTTCGTAGTGTTTTAATATAAATACGTTTTTTTGCCTCAAGGGCAGGCCTGAGATTTCTTTTCTTATTAATTCCTTTTTGTCTTTAATGTCCAGTTCCTCTCTCAAGGAACTGCTCTCGGTGCTTGCTTCGCTTTTAAATCTTGCGCCAAGATTAAATATACTGCGGCGCTTACGCAAATAATCAAGGGAAGTATTTATGCTTATTCTGTAAATCCAGGTGGAAAGCTTTGAAGCATTTTTGAAATACTTAAGGCCGCCGTGTATTTTTAAAAGCGTGCCCTGCAACGCATCTTTGGCGTCTTCCATATTTGCCAAATAACGGTAAGAAATATTCAGGATATCGGAATATATAAGCTCTGCCAGCTCGCTGAATGCGTGGCTGTCTCCGTTTAGAAAATTATCGGCCAGGCGTCTTATATCCTCTTCTTTGCTCTTAAGCACTTTTTATTTTTATAAATTATTCTCTATCGAATGTATGGCCCTGTGTTCCTGAATTTTCTTCTTAAGCTCTTCATATTTCTGCGGATCGTTTTCTTTAAGATATTCAAGCCGCTTTTTAAGATGCTCTTTTCTTTTCGTTTTTAACTCTTCGTATTTTTTAGGATTGTTTTTCTTAAGCTCGACGAGCCGCTGTTTTATCTTGGCTTTTGCCTCTTCGATAAGAGCTTTAAACTTTTCAGGGTCATTATTTTTAAGTTGTTCCAGCTCCTGTTTCTTTACGACAAGCTTTTCTTTCAAAATAGCCCTGTATTTTTCCTTGTCTGTTTTTCTTAGCTCAATAAGTTCCTTCTTTTCCTTCTCGGACAACGATTCAAAAACCAGAACTCTGGCTATCGCCCTTTCCCCCAACGGAGCTGTTTTGGTATAAGCAAATACCCCAAAAACAAATATGGCCGCAAACAGAATCAGCGAAATCTTTAAATGTTTATTTTTCATAATTATCACCTCGAATATTTAGACGATTACAGGCAAAAAAAGGTCTACACGATAAATCAAGTAAAATCATGCATTTATCGCGAAGTGGCAATTAAACTTAAAGCCTCCTGGCGGGTTTTTTGGTTTGTAAGGAAGATTCCCCGGACAACTGAAGTTGCAGTTAATGTCCCGGGCTTTTTTACTCCGCGCATAGACATGCAAAGGTGCTCAGCTTCAATAACCACCATAACGCCTTTTGGTTTTAATTTCTTCATGATTACGTCGGCTATTTCTGTAGTTAGCCTCTCCTGCACCTGAAGGCGTTTCGAAAGCACATCAACAACCCTTGCTATTTTGCTTAACCCGGTTATGCGCTTATCCGGAATATAGGCGATATGCGCTTTTCCTATAAAGGGAAGCATGTGATGCTCGCACATTGAGTATAAGGGTATACCCTTTAAAAGTATTATTTCATCGTGCTTTTGCTCAAGGATAACTTCCAGTTCTTCTTCGGCATTTTTGAATTGCCCGCTTAAGATTTCTCCATACATTTCAGCTACGCGCACTGGGGTTGCTGCTATATCTTTTTTTGTTAAATCAGCTCCGACAGCCTCCAGAATAAGCTTTACGCCTTGTTCGATTTTTTTCTTATCCATTTTTATGCTCCTTGTTTATTTCCCGATACAAAAATCATTAAAAATACTTTCCAATAATTCTTCGCAAAATACTTCCCCGGTTAACCTGCCTAAATTATCCAAGGCATTTTTTAAGGATAAATTTACCAAGTCAATTTCCCGGCTTTCGTCTAAATATACTTGCGCGGCCTTTACGTCATTATACGCGCTCTTAAGCATTTCGCTCTGATATTTGTTAAGAAAAATCAAATCCTCTTTTTTGCCGCAGAAAGAGGTTGCTGCCTTAACTATGGCTTCTTCAAGGCCTTCTATGCCTTCTTTTTTAAGAGCACTTAATTTTACCTTAATGTCTCTATGCTGCAAAATATTTTTTAGGTTGAGTTTCTGCGCCAAATCGCTTTTATTAATTATGATTATAACGCTTTTTGCGCATTCGGCAGGGCTGCCTTCTTTACCGCGTAAATTTTTGATTTTATTCAATAAAAAGAGGTCGTCTTTTTCAAGATGCCTTGAGCCGTCAAGCACCAGCATAATCAAATCAGCTTCATTAAAAACTTTTGATGATTTTTCCAGGGCTTTTTTTTCGATAAAATTTTCCGGCGTCAAAATTCCCGCTGTATCGTAAATACGCAAAGGTATCCCTCTTATGTTTATTGTTTCCTCAATCGCATCACGGGTCGTTCCCGGAACTTCGCTTACTATCACCCGCTCTTCCTGCAGTAAAGTGTTAAAAAGCGTGGATTTGCCGGCATTGGTTTTGCCGCAGATAACGCAAATGAGCCCGTCCTTTATTATTTTTGATTCTCTGTCCGCGTCTTGAATGGCTTTTATGGCGGCGCTTATTTTCTTTATCTTGTTTTTTACGCTCTTAACTTTTACCGTAGTGTTATCCTCAGGAAAATTGATATCGGCCTCCGTAGATAAAAATACCTCCTTTAAGGCTTTTTTTACTTCATTGAATTTCTCAAACGATTCTCCCTTTAGCTGCGAAACTGCGGTTTGCAGGGCTTTGTCTGTTTTTGCATCTACGATTGTTTTTATGCCCTCTGCCTGAAGGAGGTCTATCCGGCCGTTTAAAAAAGCCCTGTAGGTGAATTCTCCGGGCCGGGCCAATCTTGCACCTTCCTTTAATATTACTTCCAGGATTTTATTAAGCACAACTGTGCCGCCGTGGCAGGATATCTCAACCACGTCCTCGCAGGTGTACGAAGAAGGCTTTCGCATTATGCTTACCAACACCTCATCTATTATTCTTTTACCCCCGGTCTTTGGTTTATCCATAATCCAGCCGTAATGCAATGTATAAGTTTTTGCTTTTCTGATATCTTTCTTGCGCCGAGGAATAAAAATTTTATGGATAATATTTAAGGCGTTTTTTCCCGAAATCTTAATCACCCCTAGAGCTGATTTTGATGTAAATGTAGCGATAGCAGCAATTGTATCTTTGGTATTATAATCTTTAAGTTTAATCAATATCATATTTTACTGCGCCTTAATTTTGGGAGTTAACCTTAAGCAGCTTTTTGCTTCGCTTACCAAAAACAACGAACCGCTTATAACAATGATTGAGCTATTATTATATAATTGCCCGGCAATTCCCAAAGCCTTATTTACATCCTCGGCAAGATATGCAGAGTTTACCTCGCATATATCTTTTATCTCCTGCGGTTTGAACGAACGCGGGTTATTAAAACAGGTAAGTATAAGATGTTTATAGTTTATTTTCTTAAGCATCTTTTTTACGTCTTTATCGCTGGATGCGGCAAAAATCAGAATTATTTCCTTCCCGGGATAGTAAAGCTTTAGATTTTCAGATAATGCGCGAAATGCCGGCTCGTTGTGCGCAATATCGCAGACTATAAGCGGTTTATTTTTTAACACTTCAAACCTGCCTTCCAGAAATGAATTGCATAATGCTTCTTTAAAATTTAAATTGCCGCGAACTTCGCCTTTTTCTTTCAGAAGAAAAATTGAAGCCATCGCCAAAGATGCATTTTCTATCTGATATTTTCCGCGAAGTAATATTTTGGAGCCCTGAATTTTTTGCGGTCCGAAATGGAAATCAAAAATTGTATGCCGGTTGTTTAAATATTCGTTGGTTGATTTAAAAGACCCGCCGAAAACAAACAAGTTTGACTTCATCTGGCCGGCCTTTTTGTTTATAACCTTACGCACGCACGGCGCCTGAAAAGCCGAAACAACATCAACTTTTCTTTTAATAATCCCTGCTTTTTCTTTTGCTATTTGAGCTAAACTTGCCCCAAGTTTATCCATATGGTCATAGCCTATATGCGTAAGTATGCTTACAAGCGGCTTAATTACGTTTGTTGCATCAAGCCTGCCTCCAAGGCCTGTTTCTAAAACAACAAAATCAACATTTTTCTCGAGGAAATATTCAAAAGCAAGTGCGGTATAAACTTCAAAAAAGCTTAAAGCTCCGAGTTTTTTAGTAAATCGTAATTTTTCCAATTGCGGCTGCATTCGGCTTATCAGCCTTGTCACATCTTCCTTCGAAATCAAATTACTTCTTATCCCCGGTATTTGGCCGTTGGCTGTTGGCTGTTGGTTTAATATTTGTATTCTTTCCCTGAAATCAAAAAAATGGGGCGAGGTATAAAGCCCTGTTTTATATCCTGCGCCAGCCAACAGATTAGCGCAAAAGCACGCAGTTGAACCTTTTCCCTTTGTTCCTGCGATATGGATACCCTTAAGCCTTTGATAATCTATGTTGAGGCTTTTTAAAAGGCGCTCTACCCTTTTAAGCTTAAGTGTTTTAGCGTAAGGATAGTTTGTCTTTCTTTCGTAGTTTACGAAACTTTCAAGATAGCTTCTTGTCTTTTCGAATTGAGTTATAGGATTAATATAACCGCTCATAATTCATAAAATTAATGCTGGTTTGCGGGTGGAAGAAAATTAATGGCGGAAGTGGCGAATGCCGGTAAAAATCATGCTTATTCTTAGCTTATCGCAAAGCTTAATTAAGTCGTTGTCTTTTATCGAACCGCCCGGCTGAATTATTGCCCTGATTCCTTTTTTATAAGCGACTTTTATGGAATCTTCCTTGGGGAAAAATCCATCCGATGCAAGCACTGCTCCGTGGCACGATTTTTTTGCCATATTAAGTGCAATTTTTACCGAACCAACCCTCGAAGGCTGCCCGCCGCCAAGGCCAAGAATTGTCTGATTTTTGGCAAGCACAATTGCATTTGACCTTAAATATTTAGCTATTTTCCATGCAAGCATCATGTCTTTTAATTCCTGCTGGGTAGGTTTTTTCCTGGTAACTATTTTAAGGTTTGTTTTTTCAAGATTAACAGTATCTCTGTCCTGCACAAGATAGCCGAAGCTGGTTGCCCTTATATCCTTATAGTTAAGTTTCTGATGAAAATCCGCCTCAAGGACCCTTAGATTTTTTTTGGCAGAAAAAACTTTCAACGCTTCTTTTGAATAGGAAGGCGCAATAACGCATTCTTTAAAATCGCTTTTTACGAACTGCTCGGCGGTATCTTTGTCGACTTTTCTGTTAATACCTACTATCCCTCCGAAGCTGGATATCGGATCGCAAAGATATGCTTTCTTGTAGGCCTGTGACAATTTCTTATCAACGCCTACTCCGCAAATGGAAGCGTGTTTTACAATGGAAACGGCGCATTCGGCAAAATCACGGACAATTGCAACGGCAGTATCTAAATCAAGAAGGTTATTGTAGGAAAGTTCTTTGCCCTGGATTTGTTTATATTTTATCTCCTGCGCTTTGGCTAATTTGTATAAAGCACCCTTTTGATGAGGATTTTCTCCGTAACGAAGGTTGGCGGATTTTTCCAAATCCCAGGTCAACACTTCCTTTGATGCAAAATAGTTATAAATAGTATTATCATATTCCTTGGTAACATAAAAAGCTTCCTGGGCAAGGAGCTTCAACGTTTCATCGGAAAGGTCGCCTTTATTTTTATCAAGCTCATCGATTATCATTTTATACTGCGTAGGAGAACTGACTGAGGCAACATTTTTAAAATTCTTTGCAGCCGCGCGAAGAAGAGATACTCCGCCTATATCGATATATTCCATCATATCGTCGAATGTAAGCTTCTCATTAAGTTTAAGCAAAAATGGATATAGGTTAACCACGACCATATCTATGGGCTCGATATTTAAAGACTTTATTTCCTCCATATGCAAGGGGTGCTTTTTATTGGCGAGAATCCCCCCGAATATTTTTGGATGCAAAGTTTTGACGCGGCCGGAAAGTATTTCAGGAAACGAGGTGACTGACGAAACTTCTTTTACCGGTATAGAACTTGCGCGAAGAAGCGATGCGGTTTTTCCGGTTGAGATAATTTCTACTTTATATTCGGCGAGCTTTCTTGCAAGCTCCAGAACCCCTTTTTTCTCCCATACACTGATTAACGCTCTTCTTACTTTTACCATTGTGCACCTTTTTTTATTTAGTGAAATCCGACGAAGCCTTGGCTAAGCCGGATATCTACACGCTGAACTTTATTTCTATGATATTGCCTTCCTGCATTATGTAATCCCTGTCAACCGACTTGGCAAATCCGCGCGCGCGCGCTTCAGCCAGATTATAAAAACTATCCAGGTCCTTGCAGTCAATTACTTCGCCCTTGATAAATCCCCTTGCAAGATCGCTATGAATTTTCCCCGCTGCCTCAACTATCGTGCTTCCTTTTTTTACTTCCCAGGCATGCACCTCTTTTTCTCCGGCTGTATAAAAAAGCAGGGTTTCCGATTTCTTAAGTATCTCGGAAATTAACTCGTTCATATCGGAAATATCGGTTCTACCTATACACGGCTTATATGTCACCGGCATAATGTTTTTAAGAAAATTCTTCTCCTCCTCGCTGAATGACTGCTCGCAGAGAAGATTTTCTTTTTCAAGAATCCCGGTAATCTTCTTTAAGAATTCTTTCTCTTTTTCGTCGGTTGTCTTCGTCTGGCGGTTTTCTATTTTTTCCAAATCTATAAAAATAAAATCCAATTTCTTATTGCTGTCAAAAACAACCGCGTCTGCCTTCGCAAAGTCTTCGCCGATAAACTCAACAACATATGGGCTCAGTTTTTTAGGCGAAAATTTTTTAACAAGCTTTTCAAAACACTCACAGGTATATTTTTGTTTACCCGGCGTAATGTCTAAACCAAAGCTGGCTATTTTCACGTAGTTTGCCTCCGTTTTTATTATTCTACCTTTGCTAACTTATCTGCTTCTTTCTTTGCTCCCTCGATAACTTCACGGGCAAGCCTTGCCGGGACAATTTCGTAATGGGAAAATGTCATTAGGTAACTTCCGCGCCCGCCGGTAACTGAACGCAGGTCTGAAGCATATTTAAACATTTCAACCAGGGCAATCTGAGCCTTTACTACTTCGCTCTTTCCTTTTACTTCCATTCCAAGCACTCTTCCGCGCCTCGAATTTATATCGCCGGTAACCTGGCCCATAAACTCGCCGGGAACCGTAATCTCAACGTCCATTATCGGCTCAAGCAACACGCTGCCTGCCTGCTCAAGCGCTTTCTTGAAAGCCATCGAACCTGCAATCTGAAATGCTATATCGGAAGAATCAACATCATGGTAAGAACCGTCATAAAGCGTTACCCTTACGTCAGTAACGGGGTAACCTGCAAGAATTCCCTCATCAAGGCTCTTTCTTATGCCCTTTTCAACGGAAGGTATGAAATTGCGCGGTATTGCTCCGCCGAATATTTTATCCACAAACTCAAAACCTTTTCCCCTTGGAAGCGGCTCAAGTTCAATCCAGACATCGCCGTATTGGCCGCGGCCGCCTGACTGCTTTTTATGTTTACCCTGCACTTTCACAGAACGCGTAACTGTTTCCATGTAGGCAACCTTCGGGGTGCCCAATTCAACATTCGCCTGATAGCGGCGTTTCATTCTTTCGATAATAACATTTAAGTGCAATTCCCCCATTCCGGAAATTATCATTTCTTTTGTTTGAGCATCGCGCGACACTTTAAACGTAGGGTCTTCGCTCGTTAAGCGCGAAAGCACCGCGGATATCTTATCTTCATCCTGCCTCGTCTTTGGCTTAACGGAAGCTGAATACGAAGGGGCGGGAAATTCTATCGGGCTAAATTCAAGAGCAAATGACTGTTCGCTAAAAGTATCCTGCGTTGATGTATTTCTTAATTTAGCTATGGCTCCTATTTCTCCGGCGCAGATTACATCCTGATTATTTTCTTGTTTGCCTTGCGGGGTATAAATATGGCTGATTTTTTCTTTTTCGCTTTTTGTTGAATTGTATATTTCGCTATTTGCGGCTATCTTGCCTGAAAATACCCTGAAAATATTCAGCTGTCCCACAAAAGGATCAACTACGCTCTTAAAAACCTGGGCAGCTAAATGCGCATTTACCTTTGGTACGACCTCAAATGGCTCTCCTGTTTTCAAATTTTTAGCAACACGCGGTTTACTATCAGCCACGGAAGGCATAACCTCTAAAAGCATCTCAAGCAAACAGTCGCTGCCTGTCTCCTGCAGGGCAATCATCGGTATAACCGGAAATACCTGGGCATTTAATATTGCTTTTTTAAGCGCAACCGCAAGCTCTCCTTCATCGATTGAACCTTTTTCCAGATATTTGGCAAGCAAAGCGTCATCGCTTTCAGCAACAGCTTCGATTATATTTCCATAATTAGGATTATTTTTATCTTTTAAAATATTTGTCACTTTCCCCTTTTCGAAACCTGCGAAGGCAATTGCTTTTTTTGTTAAACTATCTCTTATATCCTCAATAGTTTTTTCATAATCTGCGCCTTCTTTATCAAGTTTGTTTACTATAAAAAGACAAGGCAAGTTTTCTTTCCTTAAATTATCCCAGGCTTTTTCGGTTCCTACTTCAACGCCGCCTGTTGCGTCAACTACGACTACGCCGAAATCAACGGCTCTGCTTGCCGAAATAAGTTCACCTATAAAATCAAGGTATCCCGGCACATCTATAAATTGAAGGAAATTGCCTTTGTGTTCCGCAAAAAGAACAGACATATTTATAGAGCTTTTTCTCTGTTTTTCATCATCTTCGTAATCGCTTATGGTAGTTCCCTCGTCGACTTTTCCGAGGCGGGTTGTTGCTCCGCATTTAAACAGAATAGATTCTGAAATTGATGTTTTGCCTGACTGGGCGTGTCCGCATAAAAGGAAAATCCTTTTTTTGGTTAAATCATCTCGCATACTTGCCCTCCTTATTGTAGGACCAACCTTATAATCTAGATAAGCGCTATATTGAAAGCAGCGCGTATAAGTGGCCTTGGAAGTAACTGCGCAAAAGAGCGGATTTGCCGGAATTTTTATTATATTAGAAATAAGCCTATAAGTCAAATAAGAACTAATCTTTTTTATTATACTTAACTTATTGCAGCACAATAACTTGTGTCAAATTTACCACTATTGTTTGAGGGTTTGGAGGCTTCTGAAAGGGTTTTTCTGACAGGTAAGAAGCTGTTTTCTAGACAATAAACATTGCGTCGCCAAAGCTAAAAAAACGGAAATTTGCTTTTTTTGCGTAGGCGTAAGCTTTTTGGGTAAGCTGCTGCCCGCAAAAAGAAGAAACAAGCACGAGGTTTGTTGAAAGCGGGGTATGGAAATTAGTAATAAGCGCGTCTACTATTTTAAATTTATAGCCCGGGGTGATATAAAAATTGGTTTCGAAGATTTTGTCTTTTACGTGGAATTTTCCTTCCGGGTTTAAGAAACTTGCGGCTTCCAGGCTCCTTACTGAAGTCGTTCCAACTGCAATAATTCTTGAGCCTTTGTCTTTAGCCTCGTTTATGGCATTTGCAGCGTCTTTCGATATCGTAATAGCCTCGGAATCCATCTTATGTTCGCGAATGTCTTCGCACTTAACCGGCCGGAATGTCGCAAGCCCGCAATGCAAAGTTATATAAACAATATTAATGCCTTTTTCTTTAATCTGCGACATCAGCTTCCTGGTAAAATGCAAGCCCGCTGTCGGCGCAGCTACAGCGCCTTCTTTTTTCGAATAAATAGTCTGATATTTTTCAAAGTCATCAATTTCTTTTTTTATGTAATGCGGAAGCGGCGGTTTGCCCAGTTCATCAAGGCAGGATGTAAAATCTTTGGGGAAAAATTCAAAAACTCTTCCTCCCTGTAAAGTCTTATCGATTATAGTTGCAGAAAATCCCTCCTTACCAAAGCTAATCTTTTCTCCCAGTTTTGCCCTTTTTCCGGGCATAACCAGAGTTTCCCAGATGCCTTTTTCTTTCTCTTTCAATAATAAAATTTCTATCTTGCCGCCGGTTTTGGTTTTTCCGATAAGCTTTGCCTTAATAACTCTTGTGTCGTTTAATACCAGGATATCGCCTTCATTCAGCAGCCCTATAATGTCTTTAAAAATTGTTTCCCGTATGCTGTTGTCCTTCCTGTTTATAACCAAAAGCCTGGAGCTGTCGCGTTCTTTTAGCGGTTCCTGAGCGATTAAATTTTTTGGCAGGTCGTAATTAAAATTGGAAAGCTTATATAAATCTTTTTCCATTAAGGTTAGTAATTTCAGGCTGGATTAAAAAGCAAGCTCAACCTTGTTCTTTCCTTCTCTCTTCGCCTTATAAAGCGCCATGTCCGCTTTTCTTATAAGGGCATCTTTTTCCATGCCGTCCTGGGGATAGCTTGAAAGGCCGATACTTACGGTAAATTTATACCCTACTATATTATTTTCTGCCAGGCTTTTTCTTATCACCTCAGCAACGCCGAATGCTTCTTCTTTGGTAGTAAAAGGAAGTATCACCGAAAATTCTTCTCCGCCGTAACGGCAGATAATATCCACATCTCTGACGGTTTTCTTAAGCTGTTCGCTTACTTTTCTTAAGGCTTCGTCCCCCTGTATGTGGCCGTAGGCATCGTTAAATTTTTTAAAATCATCCAGATCAATCATGAGTATTGAAATGGGGTAATTTTTTGATTTAGCCTTAAGCAGCTCTTCATCCAGTTTATATTGAAAATAGCCGTGGTTCCATAAAGAAGTAAGCGTATCGGTGTGAGCCTTAATAAGCGTATCCTCAAAGGCGCGGGAATTTTCTATTGCGCCTGCGGCCTGCTCTACAAACATATTAAATATTCTTATGTCCGCTTCGTTTATCGGCTTCTTCGTTACGTAGTTATCAACAATAATAATTCCTTCCGGTTTATCTTTTATCCACAGTGAAGCTATCAAAAATTCTCCGAGCTGCAGCTTAACAATAAGGGGGTCTTCTTTAAGCTCAACAGCTTTATCGCCCTTGATGTGCAAAGTGCCTCTTTCCCATAAAACATTGTAGAGAAAGCCGCTTTTTTCATTTAAATCAAAGGAAAGAGACTGGACATATTCCATAAATTTCGGTTTTACTGTTTCTTCTTTTATGCGGTGGTAGGTTTTGATGAGGTCGTAAAGGTCCATTTTCTGCTGTTCAATGCTTCGCCAGATTGAGGTAGCCTCCTGCATATACATAGGCCCTATGCCCATAAACCCGTTTATTTTTTTAGCATCCTCATCAACCAGAAATAATATAGCCCTGTTAAAGGAAAGGCCCTCGTGAGCGGTCAAGCCGGTAAGAATAATATAAACTATTTCCTCAAGCCTCAGTGTCGTCCTCATTGCTTTATTTAATTCGTAAAGTATGTAAAGCTGAGAACGTGTTTTTTCTAATTCTTCTTTTATTTTCTTAATATCTTCTTCCATATGAAAACCTCTGTAAAAACCCTGCCTAGCGATATCCACCGAAACTTACAAGCGAAGGTGGATAACTTTAATAAATAACATATTTGGGGATAAAAGTCAATGCAATGAAATCAGCTATCGGCTTTTCCGCCCAAGGCGGACCCGCCTGGTTTTTCAAGGTGGCGGGCAGCTATTACTCTTCAGCTTTAGGATTTTTAACTGACAGCTGAGAGCTGACAGCCTTGATTAGGCTGGTGCTTGCGTTTGCTCTGTTTCGGGCGTATCCTTGGGCGCCGGCCTTGCCTCTCCGTTTGCTGCAAATTTAACCGAGACGAGCTTAGAAACTCCTTTCTCCTGCATAGTTACGCCGTAAAGGATATCGGCCTTGCTCATAGTTTTCTTATTATGAGTAATTACGATAAACTGGGAATTCTCTGAAAATTGCTTTAAAATATGGTTGAACCTGTCAACGTTTGCCTCATCCAAAGGAGCATCTATTTCATCGAGCACGCATATAGGCGATGGCCTGACTTTAAAAATAGCAAAAATAAGCGCAATTGTCGTAAGCGCTTTTTCTCCTCCTGACAGAAGGGCGACATTCTGGTTCTTTTTACCCGGGGGCTGCACCTCTATCTCAACTCCGGACTCAAGCACATCGTCCTGATCGAGCAGTATAAGTTCTGCGCGCCCGCCGCCAAAAAGAAAACGGAAATTATTTTTGAACTCTTCTTCAATTTTTGCAAATGTTTCAAGGAATAATTCGCGCGATGTCTTATTTATTTTCTGAATTGCTTTTCTGAGCTCTTCTTTTGAGGTGACGAGGTCGTTTTTCTGATTATCAAGAAATTCTTCTCTCTTTTTTAATTCATCGAACTCTTCAATCGCAACCATATTAACATCGCCTAGAGACTCGAGCTTTTTCTTAAGGCTCTCTTTGTCTTCGTTAAATTTTTCTATAGTATCATCGTCGGCTAAAGGCTCCTTAAGCCAGTCCGCGTTAAACGTAACCGCATAAACCTGGCGCAGGTAATCTTTTATTTTTTCCTTTTCATAATCCAGGCCTTGCGTCTCAAGTTTTTTGTTATACACCTGGTTACGTAGCTCTTCCAAAGAAAGTTCCGCCGTCTCAAGCAATTTTCTGTCTTCTTCAATTTTTGTAAGAAGCCCTGCCTCTTCTTTTTCCAGTTCCCCTTTTTTCTGCGAATAGCCGCTTATTTTTTCGCGGTCAGCAGCAATTGAAAGCTCAAGTTTCTGCATTTCCGCTGAAAAAAGTTCGCATTTCTGAATATTATCCAGCTTCTCCTTGTCCATATCCGCAAGGTTCTTGAGTATGTTTTCCTTTTCTTCGCAAAGTATAAGCACCCTTGAATTCGCGCTTTCTTTTTCCCTGGATAAAGACTGCCGATGAGTTTGGTGTTTTGCGGAATCTACATCTATTTCGTTAATGCGTTTTGAATTATTGGAAATAGCCTCTGTAAGGCTTGCCAAATTGCTCTTTGAAATATTCAGGCTCTCGTCGCAGGAAGCGACCTCCGATTCAAGTTCCTTTTGTTTTATTTCCCGGTTTTCTAATTCCTGCCTGTTTGCGTCAAGCTCTTTCTCAACAAGCTCGAATTCTTCCTTAAACCTTGCGAAATCCCTGCTTAAAGCATCTTTCTCCTGGAACAGCTTCTGGTAGTGTTTTTCTTCCTCTTCCACCTGTGAATTCTGGGCCAGAGACTGCTCGCCGATTTGCTTCTTTTGATTTTCAGTATCTTGAAGCTCTTTTGTTAAAGTTTCTATCTCCTTTTTTATCGCATCCATTTTTTCTTTCAGCTCTTCTTCTTCGAGCGAAATAACCTTCGCTTCGATTGCTGCCTTATAAACACTGTCTTCTTTCTGGAATTTAACTTCTTTCAAAGAAATTATAAGTTTTTTTATGTCTTTCGGCTCTTCATCAAAAACAATGGTAAGTTTCTTGCTTGCAGAAAACGTATCGTATTTGGTGCGAAGGTCTTTTAAAAAATCATAGTAAGAATTGAGCTCGACAAGTTTCTTTTCTTTCTCAACTATCCTTGCTTGAAGATTTTCTTTGGTTAAGCTTAACTGCTGCTCTTTCAAGGCCAAGTTTTCTTTTTCTCCCCGCAGTCCGGATAATTTATTGTCCAAGTCAGCGAGCTCAAGCGAGAGCTTTTCCAGCGTATTTTTTCTCTCGTTAGAGAGATTCTCTATCCTGGCCTTATCTAAAGACAGCCTTTTTTTACGGTTAGTAAGGGAAGCTACCTGGGTCTGAAGCTCAATTAGGCTATTACGAATATTGACGCCTTTACTTTCTAACTCCAGAATTTTGATTTTTTCTTCTTCGATTTTTTCTTTTGCCTGCCCTATGGCAGCTACAAGGCTTTCCCGCTCCGTTTTGATTTTTTCTATTTGCGTGGCTATCGAATTGGCTTCCTGCTCTATGCGTTCCAGTTTATTTTTTTCTTCTTCTATGCGCCCTTCCTGTAAAGTTATACGCTCCGCAAAATTTTTCTTTGACTGCTCTATAGCGCTGTTACGTTCATTTACCTCTATTATGCGCTGCTTGCTTACATTTATATAGCTAAGAGAGGTCTCTATCTGGGCGCTGAAAGAAAAAACCTGGGAGCTTGCCTCCTGCAACTCTTTTCGCATATCCCGAAGGCGCAGGTTAAGCTCTTCCCATTTAGTTTTATTTTCTTTAAGCTCGTTATCTTTTAAACTTTCTTTTTCTTTTAAGGCGTTTAGCTCTTCAAGAATTACGTTTATTTTTTCCTCGAGGCCTTTAAATTTTAAAATTGCTATTTTCTTTTCAACCTCAACGAGCTTTTTCTGGCATTCCTTAAATTTCCTGGTCTTTTCCACCTGCCTTTCAAGATAACGGATCTGGCGTTTTACTTCCGAAATAATATCATCGAGCCTTAAAAGGTTTTCATCGGTTTCTTCAAGTTTTTTAAGGGTTTCCCTTCTGCTTTCTTTGTATTTGACTATTCCGCTTGCTTCATCGAATATGAGGCGTTTGTCTTCCGGCTTATAGCTTAAAAATAATTCAATTTTCCCCTGTTCGATGAATGAATATGTTGCCTCTCCTATGCCGGTTCCCATAAAAAGAGCTTCTATATCTTTTAATCTTACCGGATTTTTATTAATAAGGTATTCGCTCTCTCCTGAACGGTACAGCCTTCTTGTGATGCCTACTTCTTTATATTCAATCGGCAGGTATCTGTCTTCGTTGGCGAAAGTAAGCGTTACTTCGGCATAATTTAAGGCCGGATGGTTTTCGGTTCCGTTAAAAATGATATCTTCCATTTTAGAGCCGCGTAAAGACTTCGGGCTTTGCTCGCCAAGCGACCATTTTAGCGAGTCCAGAACATTGGACTTCCCGCAGCCATTGGGCCCGACAATTACTGTTATACCTGGTTCAAATTTTAGGGAAACTTTTTCCGGAAAGGATTTGAAACCGAAGATTTCTAACTCTTTTAAAAACATGCTTTCTCAACTTGCAGGCGTAAGAGTATTTTGAATTATTTCTTTGTTTCTTTAAATTTTTTAATCAACAAAGGAATTACCGTAAACAAATCTCCGACAATTCCATAATTAGCAACTTTAAAAATCGGGGCATCCGGGTCTTTATTTATGGCTACAATTATCTTTGACGACTGCATTCCAACCAGATGCTGAATCTGCCCGGAAATTCCGCAAGCTATGTAAATCTTGGGGGCAACGGTGCGCCCGGTCTGGCCCACCTGATGGGAATATGAAATCCAGCCGCTGTCAACTGTAGCTCGCGATGCGCCCACAGCTCCCCCTAAAGTTTGCGCAAGCTCTTCAATGAGCTTAAAATTTTTGCTGTCCGCGATGCCGCGTCCGCCTGAAACTATTATATCAGCATCTGCGAGATTTACTTTACTTATTTCTTCCTGTATAAACTCTATAAATTTTACCCGGGCGTCTATAAAAGAGCCGTCGATTGTTTCTTCGATAATTTCGCCTTTTCTTTTTACATCGAGAACAGCTTCCTGCATAACCTTGTGCCTTACCGTTGACATCTGAGGCCTGTAATTGGGGCTTATAATCTGCGCCATAATGTTTCCGCCGAAAGCAGGGCGGGTCTGAACCAACAAACGCTTCTCCTTATCGATATGAAGGCCGGTACAATCTGCGGTTAAACCGGCGTATATTGTTACTGCGATACGCGACACAAGAGACCGGCCAGCAGTGGTTGCGCCTGCAAGGAAAATTTCCGGTTTGTATTTTTTGATTAAATGAGAAATTACGTTTGCGTAGTTTTCAGAAATGAAATTTTCAAGTTCTGGCTTATCAACAAGTATTACCTTATCCGCGCCCTTATGAATAAGGGCCTGCGCTTTTTCCTTAATGTTTTTTCCCAAAAATACAGCGACAACTTTTGAGTGAAGGTCTGCCGCAAGTTCTCTTGCTTTTCCCAAAAGCTCAAAAGAAACTCCGCTTATTTTTCCCCTTTCGCTTTCTACAAACACCCACACGTCTTTATAGGAAGAAAAATCAGCTTGAGCTATTTGCGGTTTAAAAATAGTTATGGCTTCGAATTTGCAGGCATCTTTACAGGCGCCGCATAGATTACATTTAGCAAGGTCAATTACCGCTTTTTTATTTACAATGGTAATTGCGGAAAAAGGGCAAACCCGGACACAGAGCCCGCAGCCAATACATTTTTCAACTATTACTTTTATGGAGTCGCTCATATAAGGTGCTTCTTCAATTCTCCAACCAGTTTATCAACAATAACCTCTGGTTCCCCTTCTAAAATCATTCCTTTCTCGCGCGGTGGCGGAGTAAATATTTTAACTACCTGAGTAGGCGAACCTTTAAGGCCTAATTTGGTTTCTTCCAAGCCCAAATCCTTATCCGTCCAGGTTGTTATAGCTTGGCTTCTTGCGCGCATTTTGCCGCGAAGCGACGGAAGCCGCGGAGTATTTATTTCCTTAACCACAGTCATAAGAAGCGGCATTGATACCTCGATAATTTCATATCCGTCTTCAAGCAGCCTTTCCAAACGTATAACTTTCTTTTCCAAATCAACATTATCTACTTTTCTTACATATGTTGCCTGAGGAAGATTTATGTGGGTGGCAATGCCGGGGCCAACCTGAGCGGTGTCTCCGTCGGAAGCCTGCTTGCCGCAGATAACCAAATCAAAATTGCCTATTTTTTCTATTGCCTTGGAAAGGACGTAACTTGTAGCCCAGGTATCTGAGCCTGCGAAAGCGCGGCTTGAAAGTAAAATTGCCTGGTCAATACCCATTGATAAGGCCTCGCGAAGCGCTGCTTCTGCCTGAGGAGGCCCCATTGTTATAACAATTGTTTCAGCGCCGAATTTTTCCTTAAGCTGCACTGCTTCCTCAATTGCATACATATCAAAAGGATTAATTATGGAAGCAACACCTTCTCTAACCAGGGTATTGGTTTCAGGATTTATTCTTACTTCGGTTGTATCAGGAACTTGTTTTATGCAAACTACTATTTTCATTATTTAAATAAAATACTATGTAATTGATAAATGTCAATAAAATTTACCTATTTAACCTCTTTCTTGCGACCAAAAGGACTGGTATGGCTGCAAGTTGGGCAACTACAGAAAAAACAACCAGAGCAAAAACGCTCTTATCATAAAGAATGCCCATAAGAGCGCTTCCTAAAAACCAGAATAAACCGTAGCCTGTGTTAAATACGCCGTAAGCTGAGCCGCGCTTATCAGAAGTTACCATAGTTGCAACCTGCGCGCGCATAATGGACTCCTGCGCTCCCATTCCTATACCCCAAATTGCCATACCAATTAAAGCGGCGGCAAATCCTCCGAAGAAAACAAACGGAGCAAATAATGCGGAAATTATGGAAACGTAAATTAAAACATTCATTCCAATGCGGTCAAAGAATTTACCGCAAACTAAAGCTGAAATTGCATCAACCGCCATCGCGATTGCGTAAAAAACAGGTATCCAGTTGTCGGTAACGATATGAACTTTTTTTAAGTGGTATGCAATTAAAGGGTAGTCTGCATAGCCTGCGGCAATCAATCCTATTGCGACAAGATAAATCCAGAAAGCTTTGGGAAGGCCTTTTCCTTCAATCTTTTTGCTTACGGGCTCAAATTCGCGCGGGCTTGGATAGGTTAAGCGCGCTATAACCAAAACCAGCAGCGCAAGAAAAGCCGGTATGGCCAAAGTGATAAATGCGTGTTTGTAGCCGCCTTTTAGATAAAGCACAGCAGCAATAATCAGCGGGCCGGTTAAAGCTCCTATCTGGTCCATTGCTTCGTGCACGCCAAACCCCCAGCCCTGGCCTACCTGCTTTGTTGCGTGAGAAAGTATGGCGTCGCGCGCGGGTGAGCGTATGGCTTTTCCCATTCTTTCAAGAATTATCAGGCCTGCGGCAACTTCCCATCTCCCGGCAAGCGCAAGCAAAGGCACTGCCAGAAGATTTACAGCGTAGCCTAAAATTGTTATTGTCCAATAGCGTCCTGTTTTATCGCTAAGGTATCCCGAAACAATACGAAGCGCATAACCTATGAATTCTCCAAAGCCCGAAAAAACTCCTACTGCCGTTGCGGTTGCTCCAAGAATTTCAAAATACGAGCCTATTACGCTGCGCGCTCCTTCATAAGTTACGTCAGCGAATAAACTGACGAACCCAAGCATAATAATAAATCTAAAAGCTGATTTTTTTAAAGTTTCCGGTGTTTTGTTTTCTAAAGACATAAGCGAAGTTTATTTTTCAAGGAATAATAATGAAGCCATAATAGCTACACCTAAAACCAGCCAGACAAATTGCCAGAAAGCGCTTGAAACTTTTACCTCACAGCCTTCGTGAAGTTCAGGGATTAAATCAGAGCCTGCAATATAAATAAATCCTCCGGCAGTTATAGGAACAAGCGCTGTTGTGTAACCCTGAACATGCGGGCCTATAGTAAGAGAGATGACTGCGCCTAGAATTGAGGTCACTGCAGAAAGAAAATTAAAAATCAAAGCGTTCTTAATTGACAATCCGCCGTGGACAAGCACTCCGAAGTCTCCGATTTCCTGCGGAATTTCGTGCAAAATCACCGCTATGGTTGTAGTTATGCCAAGCGGGATACTTACTAAATACGTCGCCCCTATTATTAAGCCGTCGATAAAGTTATGCACTCCGTCTCCGATTAAATTGAGCGCTACAACCGGTTTCCACTTTTGCTCATGACTTGGCTGATGGCAGTGGTGCCAGCGGATAAATTTTTCCAGAACAAAGAAAATAAGGATTCCTGCGATTATATAAAGTGAGGTAGTAAGGTTTGCGCCTAATTCTTTGAAAGCTTCGGGAAGAAGATGGATAAAAGCGTCTCCGAAAAGCCCGCCCACGGCAAAACTTACCAGAAAAAGCAGGATTTTATAAAGGACTTCCCGTTTTAAAGAAAGCGTAAATACGCCGATAAGCGAGATAAGGCTCACTATAATTACACTTACTAAACTATATGTCCAAACCATCATAGCTTCTGTTAAATTATATCCTAAATTCCACCATTACAAAACAATAAAAAATTAAATCATCCCTCCGTCTTCTGTCATCTGACGTCTGTTATCTGTAATCTGTTACTATGCCATATGCACTTTTAAAAGTGCTTCTTTTAGCTGTTTTGATTTAGCCGCAAACAAAAATGCCCCGGTTATGGAAAAAAATCCTCCTAAAATTAAAGTAAAAGGCGCTCCTATCTTGTGCGCCAAATATCCGCTAATAAGGCCCCCGAAGGGTGCTACTCCCATAAAACACATCGTATAAAAACTCATAACGCGGCCGCGCTTATTATCGTCTACAATAGTTTGCACAACGGTGTTGCTTGATGCAAGTTGCACCATCATGCTAAAGCCCGCAACAAGCAATATCAATAATGAAAACCAAATAATATGCGAAAAAGAAAAAACAATTAAACTTGCTCCGAATATTGCGGAAGCTGCCCAAATTTTATTGGCAAGATGCAAAACGCTTTGGTGTGAAGCAAGATATAATGTTCCGGCTATCGCTCCTATTCCGATTGCAGCCATCAACAACCCGTAAATTTGCGGCCCGCCTCCAAAAATATCAACAGCAAAAACCGGCATAAGCACAGCGTAGGACATACCGGTTAAACTTGCTACGGCAGTTAAGAAAAGTATTGCTTTTATCGGCAGAAATCCAAAAGTATAAGAAAAACCTTCTTTAAAATCTTTTAAAATATCTCCTTTTTGCACAGGCTGCTTCTGCTTTTTAACCTGCATTTTCATCAATGCCCAGATAACCGCAATGTAACTTAATCCGTTTATAAGAAAACAAATACTCTCTCCGGTAATTGCGATAAGCATACCGGCAACAGACGGGCCGATAAGCCGGGCAGCGTTAAAGATAAAAGAGTTAAGGGCAATAGCATTAGCCAGGTCTTTTTTATTTTCAACCATCTCAACGATAAATGACTGGCGCGTAGGTATATCGATAGCATTTATTATGCCGAGAAACATGCTGAGTGCAATAATAAGCCCTACGCTTATCAAAGACCTTGAAACAAGAAAAAAAAGGATAAAAGCCTGCAGCATAGAAAGGCTTTGCGTAATTATGAGCATGCGGTGCCTGTTGTAGCGGTCAACAAAAACTCCGATAAAAGGGCTTAGAAAAAATGCAAATATCTGGCTTGAAAAAGCAATCATACCCAAAATGAGCGGCGAATTAGTCATGCGATAAACGAGCCAGCTCATTGCAATTGTCTGCATCCAGGTGCCGATAAGCGAAATAATCTGGCCGCTGAAAAAGAGCCTGAAATTTTTGTAGCGCAAAGAACGGAAAATAATACCGAGTTCCGTTAATTTAAATCTGTAATTTTTGTTTTCTCTGGTTGCTTCTTGCATGGATTTGGCGCAGAAAGATTGGACAAACTATTGGTTACAACTCTATGCCGGCGAGAACTTTTAATGCCTCTTTATATTTGGCCTCTGTCTTTTTAATAACATCCTGGGGCAATTCCGGGGCAGGCGGTTTTTTAGCCCATTTTATGGACTCAAGATAATCTCTTACGAATTGTTTATCATAGCTTGCCTGAGGAGAACCGGGCGTAAATTGGGCTTTTGGCCAGAAGCGGGATGAATCCGGGGTAAGCACTTCGTCTATCAAAATAATCTTGTCACCGTCAAAACCGAATTCAAATTTTGTATCGGCTATGATTATGCCTTTTGTCTCTGCGTAGTCGGCGCATTTTTTATAAATTTTAAGGCTTGCTTCTTTTAAAAAAGCGCTTGTTTTTTTACCGAGTTTTTCTTCTATATAGGCGCTGCTGACATTTATATCGTGGCCAACTTCCTCTTTTGTGGCAGGAGTAAATATAGGCTCGGGTAATTTGCTGTTCTCTTTTAATCCGGCCGGTAATTTTATCCCGCAGATACTTTGTGATTTTTTATACTCTTTATGGCCGGAACCTGCCAAATACCCCCTGACCACGCACTCAAAAGAAATAGGGTTTGTTTTTTTGACAAGCATTGAGCGGTTGACCAAGATATCTTTATATTTTTTTAGATTTTGCGGGTATTCATCTACGTCTGCGGTTATAAAATGATTTGGAATTATGTCTTTCGTAAAATCAAACCAGAAAACTGATATTTTATTTAAAACTGCACCTTTGTTCGGAATAGCGTTTGGGAGAATGACGTCAAACGCAGAAATTCTGTCGGTTGAAACAACAAGCAGGAAGTTTCCAGCCTCATAAACATCGCGCACTTTACCGCGCCTGAAAAGTTTTAAATCCGGAAACTCTGTATATAATATTTCCTTAGCGCTCATTTAGCCTCTTAACTTTTTTTCGAGGATATCAAATTCCTCGTGCAACTCACTAGGCATATGGTCGGCGAATTTCTCAAAAAATTCCTCTGCCTCTTTTAATTCCGCGTCCCACTTGCTTTCGTCTATTGAAAAAACTTTTTTCATATTTTCCTGGCTTACCCTTAAGCCTTCCATATCAAAGCTTTCGAAGTCTGGCACGAGGCCTATGTGGGTCTCGTTGGCCTTTGCTTTATTCTTCGTGCGCTCAATCACCCACTTAAGGACCCTTATGTTTTCGCCGAAGCCAGGCCAGAGAAATTTTCCATTTTCATCTTTTCTGAACCAGTTTACAAAAAATATTTTTGGAGGGTTCTTAAGGGTTTTTCCCATTTTAAGCCAATGGCCGAAATAATCGCCCATGTTGTATCCGCAGAAAGGAAGCATCGCCATTGGGTCCCTGCGTAAAACTCCGACTTTGCCCTGGGCTGCAGCTGTTGTTTCAGAGCCCATCATAGCTCCGGAAAAAACGCCATGGTCCCAATCAAAACTTTCATATACGAGCGGCAGCAAATTTGAACGCCTGCCTCCCAAAATTATTCCTGATATAGGAACACCTTGAGGATTATCGAAATCCCTGGAAAGCGTTGCGCACTGGTTTATAGAAACCGTAAAACGCGAGTTCGGATGCGCAGCCTTTTGCCCGGAAGCTCTGTCAAATTTATTGCCCTGCCAGTCCAGCAGATTGGCTGGATAATCTTTCGTAAGATTCTCCCACCAGGGCTCATTTGTATCGGTATTTAAGGCTGTGTTTGTAAAAAGAGTCGGAAAAAATGACCCGGCTTTAAGAGTATCAATCATGCAGGGGTTTGTATTATAAGATGTTCCGGGAGCGACACCGAAAAACCCCGCCTCAGGGTTGCTTGCCCAAAGCCTTCCATCACTTCCTACTCTAAGCCAGGCTATGTCGTCGCCAAGGGTCCAAATTTTATAGCCGGGGAGGCTCGAACGAAGCATCGCAAGGTTTGTTTTTCCGCAGGCGCTGGGAAGAGCCGCTACAAGATAATCAACGTTTCCTTTTGGGTCTTCAACTCCAATTATAATCATATGCTCGGCAAGCCAGCCCTCGCGAAAACCCAGGTATGAGGCAAGCCTTAGCGATATGCATTTTTTCCCAAGCAAAGCATTTCCTCCGTAGCCAGAGCCAACGCTCCAAACTAAACTTTCTTCCGGAAAATGCATTATAAGACGGCGCTCAGGGCTCAAATCTCCTATTGAGTGCAACCCTTTTATGAAATTATCACTGTTACCTATGCGTTTCAACGCATCAGAACTCATACGCGTCATAATACGCATGCTTACTGCAACATAACTTACGTCTGTTACCTGTACACAAAATTTTGCAAAAGGCGAATCAGGATTGCCCATTACAAAAGGCAACACATACATGGTCCTGCCGCGCATACAGCCGCGGGTTATTTTCGTCATTGCCTCTTTTGCCTGGCTTGGAGCCATCCAGTTATTATTGGGGCCTGTCAGCTCTTTTGATGAATGGCAAACAAAAGTCAGATTCTCGGTGCGGGCAACATCTGAAGGATGGCTTCTGTGCAGATAGGCGTTCGGCCAGGATTTTTGGTTTAATTCGTAAAATACCGGCTTACCGTTTATTTTTTCTTCTTTTATACCGCGCTCAATAATCAAGCGCGCTTCTTTTTCTGAACCGTCGCACCAATAAATATCCCGCGGCTCTGTTAGCTTAGCTACTTCCTCAACCCACTTTTCAACTGCATTTGCCATATTTTCCCTATTATTTTGCGAATTTTGCTAAAATGTTTGTTTTATTTAAGAATAACCGCTATTACGAAAAAATCAAGCGGAAATTTAAAAAAATGGGTTTTAGAGGGGTATTTTTTTAAGATGGCTGGGTGTAAGGTCAACTATATTTTCCACATCCACCTCTATAAGATACTCCGGATGCGGAAATTTCGCTTCAGGATGATGGCCTGATTTTTTATAATCTTTGACGCTTTTTATCAGCCTTTTTGAAATCCTTTCAATCAATCGCTCTTCCCATATTTTTATAATATGGTTTTTTATCCTGCTTCTCTTTACAATTTTTGCTTTTCCTTTAAGAGTGTAGCCCATAAACAGGTGTTCGTCTACGGAAGTTATGCTTATGGTGGGGTTTCTTTGAAGATTCTTGAAAGTTTCCGCCTTATACAAATCTATCAGAAAAACTTTCCCTCTTTTTTCTATACCCACAATGCCTTTCGCTGCACAGTGAATTTTTCCGTCAGCGTCCAGAGTAGAAACAATGCTAAAACTCTGCCTTTCAAGAAAATTTACTATATCATCCGATAGCGCTTTCATGTTATGAGCTGAACGTATGCGTGGATAAATATCTGAAGGCTGAAAGACAAGCCTTTGAACCTTCCCCGCAGGCAATTATAATTTGTTTCTCCGGAACCGTTGTAACGTCTCCCGCGGCAAATATTCCATCAACGCTTGTAGCGTTATGGCAATCGACTATTATTTCCCCATATTCATTATGCTTGGTAATCTTGTCGAATTCTGAATTAGGAATTAATCCGACTTCGATAAATACGCCCTCTACATCGTAAGCCTGGATTTTTCCCTCTTTTTCAATCGCGATACGATTTACAAATTCATCTCCGGTAATTTCTTTAACTTTTGAGTTATTAAAAACCTCTACGTTACCGCTTTTATTTACGTTATCAATCATTATGCGGTCGCCTGTTAAGTTCGGGGTAATATTTATCATATAAATTTTCGGAGAAATTTTTGTAAGTTGAAGGGCTGCGTCCAAAGCGGAATTACCCCCTCCTATGACTGCAACTTTTTTTCCTTTGAATATCGGAGCGTCGCAGGTTGCACAATAGCTGACTCCTTTATTTTTGAATTCTTTTTCACCGGGGACATTGAGCATTCTTGGGCGCTTGCCGGTTGCGATAATTATAGTCTTAGAAACATATTCGCCTTTATCTGTCATTATTTTTATCAAATCATTTTCCTTTTTTATGCCGCGTGCTTCTTCCGGCATATTAAGCGGCGCAGAAAAAGTTTTCATATGTTCTTCGAACTTTAAAGTTAATTCCGGCCCTGTGATAAATTGATAGCCGGTGTAATTTTCTATGTCTCCACTTAAGGCGGTTTGCCCACCGACATCAGAGCTTAAAACCAGAAAATCCATTTTTTTCCTGGCAGCATAAACCGAAGCTGTTATTCCCGCCGGACCCGCGCCTAAAATTATTAAATCATATATCTTCATCTTGGTATTTGCCGCATTAAATTTAATGGCACCCCGAGCAATTTCCTCCTGAACAGGAACTACACTTAGAACTCCCTCCGGAGCCGCCGGAAACCCTAAAAGGAGCAAATTGTTTTTCCAAATCCCTGGCTTGGCACTTGGGGCATTTAAGTTCCTGTTTATCCTGGCTCATTCCAACAAGTATATCGAATTTTTCCAGGCACTTTTTGCACTGGTAAGTAAAAATAGGCATGAAAAGCTCTATGCTTTCAGAAGCTCTTCTATCCTGGCCTTATCAAACCCTACGATGATTTGCCCATTTATTACTATTGTAGGCACGCCCATTTGGCCTGAAAGTTTAACCATTTCAGAAAGCGCTTCTTTGTTCTCTGATATATCAAAATCTTGATAGCTTAAACCTTTCGATGAAAAATATTGCTTTGCAAGTTTGCAATAAGGGCACGTGGGAGTTGAATAAATTTTTATATCCATATTTCTCCTTTTATCTTTTAATTTTGTCTTTTAGGATAGTAAGCTTAACTAGATGGTTTTTTTCTTCATCTATTACTTTATCTAAAACCGGCTGTTTTTCCGTAATGATATATTCGCGTAACGCCGAATAAGTAAGAATTGATTCTTTTTCAATATAAATTCCAAAATCTATGGCTTCTAAATCGGACTTAAATCCTTCTTTGGTTTTTTTCTCCACAAGTTCCGGGGTAAAAACATATCCTGCGGCAATTGCTTTTACGTAAGCTTCGTATTCTCCGGGGCTGAATTCATATACTATATAATCGCCGACATTATCGAGCATGTCCTTAAAAGTTTTCCTGTGGAGTTCTTCCTGGTCTTTTAGGTACGCCCACGTATCGCGTATGTCTGCGCTGGCTGCTTTTTTCTCAAGCGCCTCATAAAGTTTTTTTCCGTTTTCCTCAACTTTTATCGCAATCCTCAATATTTCCTGGGGGCTGAATATGTTTGCCATAAACATTCCTCCTTAAATTATATTTATCACTTAACTAAAGTTTTAACCTTTGCAATTATATCCTTAAAACTATCAAGCTCGTTAGCATCCGGAATGTAGTTTATGTATTTTCCTTCTGCGAGCAATTCCATACCTGATTCTTTAAGTGAATCTTCAAGCTCTTTAAAGCCTGCTTTAGCCCAACCATAGGAGCCGAAAGTAAAACCGTATCTGCCTTTGGGCTTAAGCCCTTTTACGTAGGTAAGAAAAGCTCCCATATCCGGTAAAATTTTGTTATTTAAAATTGGGGAACCAACCATGACTACTTTTGCAGAAATAATTTCTGCAATTATGTCGGAAATATGTGTATTTTGAAGGCTGTACAGCTTAACTGCAATATTTTCTTTGTCCATTAACTCATATAAAGCCCGCGCCATCGTCTCTGTTGAATGCCACATCGTATCGTAAACTATGACAACAGATTTTCCGGATTCATAGTTCGCCCATTTTTTATAAAGCGCTATTATTTTTTCCAGGTCTTCTTTTCTTCTCCAGATTAAGCCGTGGGAAGGGCAAATCATATCTATTTTTATATCGGAAAGAGCATCCAAAGCTTTTAAGACCTGGCCGCCGTAAGGCATGACGATATTTGCGTAATACTTTGTTGCTTCCTTTATTGCAATATCCGTGCCTACTTCTTCCGCAAAACGTTCGTAACTTGCGAAATGCTGGCCGAAAGCATCATTGGGAAATAAAATATTGTCTTCGGCAGAATACGTTGCCATTGAATCAGGCCAGTGCACCATCGGCATTAAAAAAAACTTTAAGTTTTTTTTGCCTATATTAAGGGTGTCTCCGGAATTAACTACTTTAAAATTCCAATTTTCCTTAAAATGCCGCCTAAGGCCTTCTTCTCCTTTGGGGGAACAAACAATTTGCGCATTCGGACAAAGCTTTAATATCTTACCTATCGAACCGGAATGGTCCATTTCAGTATGATTTGAAATTATATATTTGATTTTTGAAGGGTCCATTATCTCCTTTAACCTCGAAAGCATCTCATCGTATCCATAATGCTTTACGGTATCTATCAGAGTTGGTTGTTCGTCAAGAATAAGGTAAGCGTTATAGCTTGAACCAGAGGGGGTTGAATAGCCGTGGAAGTTCCTTAAATTCCAGTCAATATAGCCTGCCCAGTAAATATTTTCTTTTATCTTAACCATGCTTTCCTTAAGATACTAATTCAAACTGGCTTTTGTCTGCCCCGCAAACAGGGCATAACCAGGTATCTGGAAGTTTTTCAAAAGGCACCCCTGGTTCAATCCCGCCGTCGGGGTCTCCTATCTCCGGGTCATAAATATAACCGCAAACTATGCATCTGTATTTTGCCATTTCACACCTCCTGTAGGTAGCACAAAGCAGCACAGATAAATACCTGCCCTGTCTGTGCGTGTAAATTCTATCATATATTTTTCCGATGTGAAACCATTAATAGATGTTTTTATAACAATTTCTTTGTTCTGCTAAAAAGGTCATTTATAGCTTTTTTATTATTTGGAATATAGCATCCCGCAACGTCAAAATGCCCGCCTCCGCCGTAATACTCGGCAATCTTGGCAACATTAATTTTTCCCTTTGAACGCAAGGACACTCTTAAGGCGCTGCCATTTTCTCTCAATAATATAGTTATTCTTACATCATGGATGCTGCGCATCTCATCAGCTACTGCGTCAACGTCCTCTTCTTTTCCTTTCGTTCTTTCGAAATCCTTTCTTTTTATTATGGACCAGGCAATTTTTCCGTTTTTTAGGAATTTGCAGCGCGAAAGCGCCAGTCCCGAAAGGATAGCTGTTTCTTTGCTTTTTGACCAGAATATCATATCTGCCAGCTTGTAATAATTCACTCCCTTATTTACAAGATGCTCGCAGACTTTAAAAGTAAGCGGCCTTACTTTTGGCAAACGAAAGGAATCGGTCTCAACGATAATTGAGGTTAGTATATTTTCGGCAATTTTTTCGGTAATAGTTATGTTCAGCTTATTAAGCAGGGTAAAAATAATTTCGCCCACAGCGGCTGCGCCATTATCTATCAGGGAAACATCTCCAAACGGGCGCCTAAAATCATGATGGTCGATTTCAAGTATTTTTTTTGCCGGCGTAAATACCTTTTCGAAATTTTTTCCCAAAACATCTTTGGCGCTGCAATCAACAGATATTGCCAGGTCGCATTTTTTATCTATTGTCCTTTTTATGTGCGCGGCTCCCGGAAGCCTTCTGTATTTTTTAGGAACCCCGTCTTCGCTTATCATATATACTTTTTTCCCAAGTGTCATAAGCCCCAGGCCTAATGATAAAAGCGAACCTATGGCATCGCCGTCCGGGTTTATGTGGCAGGAAATAGCAACACTTTTTGCTCTCTTGATGCTCTCTATGGTTTGTTCCGAATTGGTCATATTTATATTTTATATTGAAAACATTTTTCGTAAATTAATTTTATTGGCGATATTCTGGGGCCTGAAAAACTGGAAAACGCCGTTTTCGATATTCGCTTTTATTAATATCTTATACGATAAGGTAAGCATTTCTCTGCAGTATATGCTTAGGCTCTTATACAATTTTTTTAAGAAGCTCTTCCAGAAGCTCTTTGTGGTGCTCTTCTTCTTTTATAATATTTGCGATTTCCGATTTTGCTTTGCTTTCAGATACATTTTTGGACAAAACCATATAATATTCTATGGATTTATTTTCAATAATTATGCCGAAAGATAAAACTCGTTTTTCGTTATTTATTGCTTTTTTCAAACCCTCTGCGTCCTTGTAGGGCTTAAATATTCCATAATCCATACTGGTTAAAAGGTCATTTTCATCATAATCGTTATCGGAATTTTCACGAAGTTCATAAAGCCGGCTGTTAAATATTTTTAAATGTTTTTGTTCTTCTTTAATAAGAAAATCGATTGTTTTAAGTATTTCCGGGGACTTTTCAACTTCCTGCAGTTTTTTGTAAAAATGTATGCCGTCCTCTTCTATCTTGCAGGCTATGATGTAAGATTCTATTTCGTCGAAATCAGTAACAATTAATTTATTATTTTCGTTTTTTATTTTCATTGCAGTTCGTCGATAATTTTAGCCATTATAAAATCATTTTCGGAAAGCCCTCCCACTGCATGCGTTGTGAGCGTAATTTTTAATTTATTATAAGTTAAAGTAAAATTGGGGTGATGGCCCTGCTCTTCGCAAATTATAGAAATAAGGTCAAGAAAATATTTGGCCTCAACAAAATCCTTGAATTTAAATTCTTTTACTATTTTTTTATCCTCAACCAGCTGCCAAGCACGGTATTGCGCAATCAACTTATCTATTTCTGCTTTTGCTAATCCTCCTTCGCCAGCCTCACAGGGTTTGCAATGCGAAGGAAGTTTCTCTTCTGTTTTTGCCTGCGGATTAGAAACAACAGCCTCGAGAGCCTTTAAAGCGCTTTCATAATCCAAGGGGTTTGTAATTTCCGGGGCTATCTGCATATATCTTAGAATGTTTGCCTTATCCACAACCATAACGCTTCTTGCCAGAAGATTTAACTCTTTTATAAGCAATCCGTAATTTACGCCAAAGGATGAATATCTATAATCTGAAAATGTCGTTACGTTTTTTATTGTATTGGCTTCGCAAAATCTCTTTTGGGCAAAAGGAAGGTCTTTGCTTATGCCTATAACGACAATATCGTTAGAAAGGGATGTAGCACGTTTATTAAATTCCTTAACCTGTAAGTCGCAGACAGGCGTATCCAAGGACGGGAAGGAATTTATCAATTTTATTTTTCCGCTGCCGCCCAAAGGTAAATCCAAAAGCCTTACTTCCTTCAGGTCGGTAGAAACCACCCTGAAATCAGGCGCGGGAGAATTCAATTTCAGGTTTCTGCCCACAAGCGTCAATAAGCTACCTTTAAATTTTGTATTACGCTCCATCGTCCCCCCCCCCCCCCCCCCCCTCTCCCCACCCCCACA
>Ga0265297_10000716_pt1 | contig 91889 bp, 79 predicted proteins | sample Munlanlwell13791_FD_192502 | JGI IMG/M metagenome (GOLD analysis project Ga0265297, IMG submission 192502) | Leachate microbial communities from a municipal landfill in Southern Ontario, Canada - Leachate well 137-91 | ecosystem: Engineered > Solid waste > Landfill > Unclassified | place... | reverse complement strand
AACATTAATACCAAGGTCTTTGGCGACTTGGGCGATGGGTTTATCTGATTCATTCGCCAACTTAACCGCTGAGGCTCTGAATTCGGCTGTATAGGTTTTGGGTTTTTCTCGGTTCATTTGGGACCACACTCTTTTCAGGGTATTTTAAAATGTGTGTCCGGATTAGTGTAGCCACATCAAAAAGTAAAAAACTAAGCGAGAAAGACAGCGTAAGAGGTAGCGAGCAGGATAGAAACTCTGCTTCTTGCTGACTAGAACTCAGGCAAACATGAAGAATTCTTGGAAGGGCGATTTAAAATTCAGGCAATAAAAAAGGCTTAGTGAAAATCATCTAAGCCTTTGGTTTTATTGGTGGGACGTCAGGGATTCGAACCCTGGACCCATGGATTAAGAGTCCACTGCTCTACCAACTGAGCTAACATCCCAATTGTTTATTTAACAACTTTGATAATTTTAAAGTATTTCCTAACTAAATCCAAGGACAAAATACCCGAGTTTTACTTATAGCAAAAGCCTTTACTTTATTTTACCCAGTGCCGTAGATAATTCCTGACTGAATTCACTAAGAATTTTGCTGAGCGCTTTGACCGTAGACGGGTAAGAAGTATCATTTAATGGACGTTCAATTTTGCTTCGACCATTGCTTACTAAGATATGATCCTTTTCACTCATTATCGCCCAGCTGGCTTCAAAATTTACGCTTTGTTCTGGGCGAGTGTCGAATCTGATGATGTCTATTATGATGCGATAATCAACTGCTCCGTAAGCGCTCCAGGGGTAAGCACGGATCAGGTCGTTTGTTTGCAGCATCGCCAGATTATGGGTTAATACCTGTGCGATATTGTCTTTTAATGGCGATGCCCATTGATGAAACTCGGCGATTGTGACGCTGTTATCGGGCAAGCGGGTGACAATTTGCTTGCGCTCGAGCAATGTCGGGATGGTTATCGGACCTACGCCGATCTGGCGCTTTTTCTCTATTGCTGTTAAGGATGGCTGCGGCTCGCTCAGCGGTTCCAGTACATAAAAATGTGTTGGCGACGACGTGCAGGCAGAAAGCAGGATGCCTGCCGATAGGACGATGAGCCATTTTGAGAATTGTTTTGTCATAATTACTGCTCTTCTTTTTTGCCGCGAATTAGTGAGTTAGGGTTTTGCTCCAGATAGTCGGTCAACTGCTTGACCGAACTTGCCGCCTGGGTAAGTTCTTGTAGCAGCCGGTCCAGTTCATAGTGAGTGGTAGAGCCGGGTTCCAGAATACTCAGTACCTGATGCGCTGAAGTCATGGTTTTGCCGGTGGCATCGAGGGTGCCTTGAGCTGTGGTCAGCATGCCGGTTGCCGCTTTTGATGTGCCTTGTAATGATTGCAAGGTTCTGTTGGCTTCGACCGTCAAGTCTTCCAGCGGCAGTTTGGCGACTTTATCCATAATAATGTTGGCGGAATGCGTGAACTGGTCCAATGAGCTGGCGGTGGTCGGGAACTCAGGATATACGCTTTGGTTGTCGCTTAATACAATCTTGCTTTTCGGATGGAAATCAAGATCGACCAGCAGTTGTCCGGTCAGCAGGCTGCCGGTCTGTAATTGGGCGCGCAGGCCTTTATTGATCAGCCGCGTCATAACGTCCTTATTGCTGATGCTTTTGTCGTCATTGAGTTCCTTGATGCGGTCCGGTTCCAGTTCTACGGTTACCGGAATATGAATTTCAGCAGTCTTTTTGTCCAGCTCCAGGTTGATGTCGGTAACCCGGCCAATGGGGATGCCGCGTAATTGTACCGGCGCGCCTACGGTCAAGCCGCGTACCGAGCCGTTAAAATACATGACGTACTTTAAGGTGTTTTGATAAACAATCTGGTTCGATTGTTCATAGGTATCATATAGCTGGAAGACGCTGTTTTCAGGCTGGATATTTTCAACCGTGTCTTCAGGGGACGTACGAAAGGCAAGGCCGCCGCTTAATAAAGAAATCAACGGTCCGGTCCTGACCTTAAAGCCGTCGGCGCTGGCCGATAAATCCACGCCGCTGTCTATCCAGAAGCGCGTGTTTTTCCTGATAAACTGGTCATAGGGTTTGTTGATAAAAACGGTCAGACGTATCCCATTAGCATCATCGGATAAAGTGTGACTGAGCACTTCGCCGACAATGATGCCATGGAAGTTGATCGGAGTTCCAGGTCGCATTGAGCTTAGGTTGTTGGTCTCCAATGTATAGTATTTGCCTTCAGCGTTGTGTTTTAACAAGGGTGGAGAGGTCAGTCCGACAAAATGACTTTCTTTATCGCCATCGCCGGGCTTGATGGCGATATAAGGCCCTGAGAGCAGCGTGCCCAGCCCTGAAATTCCGCCCAGACCCACTTGAGGGCGCTCTACCCAAAAGCTGGTGTTTTTTTTCAAATAGCCGGCTGCAGTGCTGCTCATTTGCGCAGTGGCCACAATGGTTTTTAAATCCTCGCTGATGGAAATAGCGGTAACTTTACCGACTTCCACATTCAGGTATTTGATCTTGGTTTTATCCACTTCCAGTCCTTCTGCGGTAGGGAAGCTGATCGTAATAACGGGGCCTTTTTCACTATAGGATTTGGCGATTAACCAACCGCTGACCAGCAGGGCAATCAAGGGCAAAAGCCACACCAGCGGCAATTCGGATTTTTTGTTGATGGTCACTTCCGACACATCAGGGTCGATAAAATCATTCATTTTAATACTGATTATCCCATATTAAACGTGGATCGAAACTTTTGGCGGCGAACATGGTCAATACAACAACCGCAGCAAATGCCGTAGCAGCCGGTCCTGCGATAACCTGTGCCACACCGCCCATATCAACCAAAGACACAAGAATTGAAATCATAAAAATATCCAGCATCGACCAACGGCCTACAAAAGCGATAATGCGATACATGATAGTCCATTTCTTGGCGTGGGCTTGCCAGCGATAATGAACGTTGAGTAATAGCAGCCCGAGCCCCACTAATTTTAATAAGGGTACCAAAATACTGGCGACCAGAACCAGCATGGCTATAGGCACCATGTTGCCGTGAATTAAGGCGATAATGCCGCCGATAATGGTGTGCGGTTCGCCGACACCCAAGCGGGTTACAGTCATGATAGGGAAGATATTGGCCGGAATATACAAACAGAATGCGCTCAACAGTAAAGCGACAGTGCGTTGAAAGCTATTGGGCAGTCGTGGATGTAAACGGCCGCCGCATAATGGACAAAGTCTGTTCTTTTCTGACTTTATTGATAAGCAGCCGCAATCGTGGCAACGGATAAAGCCCTGACCCAGGGCGGTCTTTTTGGATATCATTTTCTCAATTGGCCGATTTTCCGCCAGAACAGAACCTTGTCCAGGCTGCTTGCCAGCATCCCGGTTATGATTAACAAGGCAACAAACGCGTAGAGTCCGAAACCGAATTTAAGTTCAGACGTGGAGGCAAGTTTAACGCAAGCGACAATAATTCCCAGCATATAAACTTCCAGCATTGCCCATTCATCCATATGTTGCAACCAGCGCATCCAATGCGCCAGATGCCGGTGCGGTTTTTTGAAATAAAGATGCGCGCTGATCAGCAAGGATAAAATAATGTTCAGCAATGGAAACAGAATGCTGGACAAAAATACCAGTATGGCGACGCCCCACATGTGTTCTTCAAATAACGCCACCACGCCCGACCACAACGTACCGTCCTTGGCGCCGCCCAGCATTTTGATGCCGACCAACGGCATTAGATTGGCCGGAAAAATCAAGATCAAGCCGGCAATAGATAGCGCAAAGGTGCGCTCGATGCTTTGTTTGCGGGGGCGTTGCATCAGGTATCCGCAACGGGGGCAGTGCGCCTTTTCACCCGTTACTGCCGCTGATGGATTAAGCAATAAATCACATTCGGGGCAAGCGGTGAAGTTTATGTTGTTCATGTTGTGAAAATGATGTTCATAATATAAAGGATATTATCCTCGTTGATAACGCTATTGTCAGCAATTGGTGCATTCGTTTTAGACGCTAGCGTTTGGGTGTAAGCCGCATTCCTGACATTGCCAAGTTTTAAGGACTACAGATTGAGAAGCAGCTCTACCACTGGCCCTAAAATGTCGAGCAACAGTGAAGATGTTACCTGAGCTGCAAAATTTTTGCGCGTTGTGTCGAGCCATAGCGCCAGTCAACAATTTCCATTCCCCAGTTGCAATAGCTCTGAACTGTCGATAAAGTTCTATCAATTATTTCACTTTAATTCCATGTATTCACCAGGAGGTATACGCATGAAAGTCCATTTTTACGGTCTGGGGTTATTAGCCGCATTATTTTGTCTGTCAGTATCGGCGGCCGAGTTTAGCCGGGCAACTGTGCAACAGCGGCTTGCCAAGGCTGAACAAGGTCATCCTGCACAGTTGCGGCGAAAGGATCTTACCGGCCTGGATTTATCCGGCCTGGACTTCAGGAATGCTGACCTGTGGGGTTCGGATTTACGCAATGCTAACTTTAGCCATAGCGATTTGTCCGGTCTTAACCTGGATCTAACGGTGATGTCCAAAATCAACCTTTCCGGTGCTAACTTGTCCAATGTCAGTATTTTTGGCGTCCATATGGGGGGGGCTAATTTGACTGACGCCAATCTGACCGGTAGTCGCATTATTGCCAACCTGGATCGTTCCAACCTGAGCCATGCCAACCTGACCAACGCTAATTGGGGCGTTGATATGAAGAATCAGCCGATGGGTTTAATGCGGGTCAGCTTGAACAATGTCAACTTATCGGGCGCCAATTTAACCAATGCCAACCTTAATCGCGCGTTGATGCGTCATGCCGATCTTTCCGGGAGTGTGTTGAAAAACGCGGTGTTATTTGGAGTTGACCTTTCCGGAGCCAATTTGACGGATGCTGATTTATCGGGGGCGGATTTATCGGAAAGCAAATTGGAAGATGCCGACTTCACCGGTGCTAATTTGGCAGGAACACGGTTTGGCGGCATTAAGGACAAATCAGTTTTGAAAGGATTGATCTCCAGCAAAAATCTTGAAGCGGCTATTTTTGAGTAATAGGAAGATGCGCAGCACAAAAAGGGGAGAATAGGGCAGGACTTAAGCCAGCATCATGACTGTCCGGTCGTTTCCAGGTGATTAATGGTTTTATCTAAATCATCCCCATTTTTATGTTGCGCGCTCAATAACTCAGCAAAATCTTCCGCCGGTATTGGCTTACTGGCGAAATAACCTTGGTAGGCGTCGCAACCTTTCTTTCGCAAAAAGTCTAACTGTTCTTGTGTTTCTACGCCTTCCGCCAGAACTTTAAAGCCCAGTGTATGTCCCATCGCAATAATGGTGGCCGTGATTTCCATGTCATCCTGAAGATGCGGAATGTCGTCGATAAAGCTTTTGTCGATTTTCAATACGTCTACCGGAAAGCGCTTCAGATAAGCCAACGACGAATAACCGGTGCCAAAGTCGTCAATAGCCAGCCGAATGCCCTGAGCACGCAGATTATTGAGCACTTCCACCGCTTTATCCTGGTTTTCCATTAAGCCGCTTTCAGTCAGCTCCAGTTCCAATTGCCCGGCCGGAAAACCGGTTTCGGCGAGTACCGTAGCGACCAGCTTATTAATATCGCAACGGCGAAACTGTTGCGGCGATACATTGACCGCCAGGGTGAGCGGCAAAAAACCGGCTGCTTTCCAGCGCTGGCCTTGCCGACAGGTTTCGCGCAGTACCCATTCGCCAATCGTGAGAATCAGGCCGGTTTCTTCGGCAATCGGAATAAAATGAATCGGCGGGATAAGCCCCTCGGTTGGGCTTTGCCATCGCACCAGCGCTTCGGCACCGATGATCCGGCCGTTGATCATGTCTAGCTGCGGTTGGTAAAAAACGCGCAATTCCTGCTGCTCAATGGCCCGCCGCAGGCGATTTTCCAGTGCAATACGTTTACGGACGACAGTAGTAATCTCTTCGGAGAAGTAGGCGAAGCAGCCGCGCCCGGCCTGTTTGGCCTCATACATGGCGTTATCGGCTTGGTCCATCAGGAGTTCCGGGTTATCACTGTGTTGCGGATGCAGGCTGATGCCGATACTGGCGCCGATCTTTACTTCGCGGCCCGACTCAGGGTCGTTTTCATTGGCGCTGGACAATTGAAACGGCCGGCTCAAATCGGCAACAATGTCTTCCGCTACTCGCGCGGCATCTTCCGGGTGCACAATATCTTCCAACAGCACGATAAATTCATCACCGCCCAGGCGCGCTACCGTGTCCACATCGCGGAGCCGGGTTCGGATACGCACCGCGACCTGTTGCAGCAACTCGTCGCCTGCCGCATGGCCCATACTGTCATTAACGGCTTTAAAGCGGTCCAAATCGAGCATTAACAATGCCAGTTGCTTGCCGTTGCGGCGCGCTACATCAATGCCATGCTTTAGGCGTTCCAACAACAAGCGCCGGTTAGGCAGTTGCGTTAGCGAATCCTGCGTTGCCAGTTGGTTGAGCTCGCCTTGCAACCGGGCGCTAATCAAAGTAACCATAATAAGCAGCCGGGCGGTACCGGTAAAAAACAACAATATAAAAAAGACCCTGTCCGGCTGCTCCGGGGACAATATGTAACTGCCGGTAATAGCCGGGGTCATGATAAGGGTGATCAGGCGGATGGCATGAATAACGGCTTCTGCGCCAAGAAATCCAATCAGGAGGTTGGTTTCCATGAGTAACGCAAAGCCGCGTTGACGCCGGATATCGCGAATTATGCATAAGCTTATTGCTATGATAAATACCGACATGATTATCTGCCGCGCCGATACCGATGGCCAGACTGTTGTGAACAAGCCGAGCAACACCGCAGCCGGAAGCACGAACAGAGCGAATAACCACCAATGCCGGCGCAGCCTAAAAAAAACACGGATGCCTATCCAAACGCAGATGACGCCAGCAAGAACAAGCGAGTTTGCCATGACAATGGACACAAAGTCAGGGATGACTCCCCGCAGACAGATGCCCAGAAACCCGGCAAACAATGCTATGCAGGCGGCAAGCCATTCGCGTGGCCCGTCAAGAGTAGGGTGCCGACGAACCGTTACCGCAAAAGCAATGGCGAAAACCGCATCGACAATGAGATAAGCCATCAGAATTGTTAATAAATCAAATTTCATCGATCCAAATTATTTTTTATATGCCGCCGATATATCCACGAGCTAAAGCACTCTAAAAACCGGTACGTAATCCCAAATAAACCGACGCGCCATTAAAATTAAAGTCATTAAGCTCGGGCGTGCGTTCATTGGTGATGTTTTCGCCGCGTAAATACACATCCGTTTTCGACGTTAGCTGGTATTTTAGCAGGGCATTGATGCGCGGGGCGGACTTGGCCCTGAGCGTATTGGCTACATCAAACCAGAAACCGCTACGAGCCGTTAACTCCACCCGTAATTTTAACGGTTGCAGTAATTGCACTTCATTCCAGAACACGCTCTGGTGCTCGGGCCGACCGGGTACCTGCAATTGCGTCAGCGGATTTTTAGTCGTCATATAGCTGTAATTCAAACCGCTTTCCCAGACACTCGACCAGCGGTGCTGCGACTGCATTTCCGCACCCCAGACATCCGCTTCCTGGATATTGCCCGCCCTGGTTGTGCCGGTTGTTGCATCCAACTGCATGGTGATCATTTGCCGGTAATTTTGATAATAACCGCTTAGTTTGACTTCGCTCTCGGGCAAGGGATGCCAGCGCCAGCCGATTTCGCCGCCGGCATTATGTTCGCCCTTCAACGCCGTGTTGCCGAATACAGGGTGCATGAGTTCACTAACGCCGGGCTGGCGATAGCCGGTACCGCCGTTTGCCCACACGCTCATGTTGTGGGGCAGTGCCCGGTTCGCGCCCAGCGAAAATACCTGGTGATCGCCATAAGTGTCGCCGTGATCGGAACGGGCATCGGCGCTCCATTGCCAGGCGCCGATGGCTAATTCTCCCCGAACATTGGGACTGATCACCGTCTGTGTAGCGGGCATATCCAACACCTGCTGGTGCTGGGTATTAACGCCCCACACCAGCAATGCCTGGTCCTGATTATCCGCGCTTAGCGGCAAACGATGGGTGTTTTTCCAGTCCAGCAGGTATAACTGGCTGGTAATCGTGAACGGCCTGATCGCGGTCGTTTCCATTTGCTGCCGGTCTTGCGTAAAGCCGAATTGCAGCGAACTGTTCCAATACGATGCCAGATCATATTGACCGCGCAACTGTGCAACCCAGGTTTCATCCGAGAACTTGCCCCGCTTATCGTCCACCCAGCCTAGGGTGCGCCTTGGCAACACCAAGCCGGGGCCGTCGATATCTTCGTCGGTCCGCACAAAATACAGCGAGGCATCCAGTCCGCCGCGGTTGAACTCTTTAAACCAGTTAGCCGACGCGTGGGTCATGCCGAAGTCATCGCGCTCGGAACCGTTGCGCGCTTGGCTAATACCGTTAAAAACATCGCTGCGGCCGACTACTGCCGAAAAATCTCCGGCTTGGGTAGTCAAACCGGTGCCGGTAGCGCCGCGTACCGTGTCATAACTCCCGCCTTCAATGCGCAAAAAGTTATCCTTTTCCTGCATGCGCCGGGTTTGTAAATGAATGGCGCCGCCCAGTGTTCGGCTGCCGTGGCGCTCGCCGCCCGGGCCTCGCGTTACCGTGACCCGGTCTAAAGCATCCAGCGCATAGTGACTCAATGAGTAAAACCCGGCAAAGTTACCGAATAAGGGTACGCCGTCCAAAGTCAACATTCCTTGCCCGCCGCTACCGGCGCCGCGTAAGCTGATGCCGGTCGCCATTTGCGCGCTACCCTGGTTGAGCATTAAGCCGGTCTGGCTTTTTAATACGCCATTAAGATTGGGCATCTCGGTGGCTTGTAACGCATCCCTGTCTAATTGATTACGCATGCGCGGCGCTTCAATTAATTCCGGGTAAATCCGGTCATCGTAAACGGTCATAGGGGTTAACGAAACCTTGTCGCTATCGGCTATTGCGCCGGTCGACAGGCACAGGAAAAAACCGCTCAGGGCCGCTGCCGGATATTTTTTGCCGAACAACATCGCTTGCCGACGCTTAATAGTGATAGCGGTTGAGATCATGCGTTTTCCGGCATCTAACTTAGGCTACAGCGCGTGCTGCTGCTTGCCCGCTATGAGCATGCGTGCCAGTGTGCGCAGCCCATCCGATGAAATCTCCAGGCCAAACGGCGCGCCTAATCGTTCAAGTTCGTAAAGCACATCGGTTGCCGCTATAAAAGTGATATAGCGTAAACCCTGGATGGCAGGCAATTCGTTGGCGACGGTTTTTAATACCGGCGCCAGGCGTTCCCAGGTATCGGTAAAGAATATCCGTACAGGGTCGCTGCCTGAACCATGTTCTTTTAAGCCTGCCTGAAAGGCCTCGCGGGAGTTCATTAAAATTTCCATCAGGGTTTCGCGCAGTTCCGGCGATTTTGTGTCATCCGCTGCCTGTTTAATGGCTGAACTTAAAAACGTATCCCATTCCTGCCAGGCGGCTTGCCATTGTTTCTGTTCGGCTTCGCTGAAAGCCGGAACGGGTTTTTCGACAATCCTTTTGGCCGGGGCATTGAGGTCAAGCTTGACATTAATGCCGTTATCTCCGGCATTGATGCTGCTGAATCTGAGCGACTTGAGGATCTCCTTGTATTCGGCTGCATTATCCTTGGGTAAAAAATGCGACAGCGTTTGTTCAATACTGCCGCGCGATTCGTTTAAATCGATTTTTACTGCGGCAAGCTTGGGTTCGGCAAAGCGCTTGATCAAATCCTGGAGTTTATCGATAGTCAGATGATGACCTTCGCGGTCGTAGGCAGTCGCACGGGTAATCGGAAAGCTCAGCACGGAATGCCCGGAATCGAGCGTCGGTTGCTGAAAAGTTTCCAGTACCCCGGCCCACTCCAGAACCGTCAAACATTGTCCGCCCAAGCCGGTCCCGAACCTTGCCTGAACGTCGTTTAACATCTGGACTTGGCCGTTTTTGCCGTTAATGTCGGGATTGGAAAGCCTTAAATAACTGCATCCCTGACGATCATTCCACAGCTCGGCAGTATTGCCTTTGCCGGTATACAATTGGGAAACGAGTATTTTTTTAATAAGACTGTAATCGATTTGCAACGGAATGCTGAGTTGATTGGCCATGCTGTTTCCGGCAAACAACAGCAATATGCCAAAAATGGTTATGCTAAAACTTTTATGCATGAACTTTTCTCCAGTAGATCGGGGTTATGTTATGTACGCTGCGCCAGTAATTAATGGGAACCTGTTTTTTCTCCCGCGATTGCTTGCAAAAAGGCAACTTTTGTTGGCGCAGGCTCCAGCTGTTTTTCGGGTATGTATTTGGGGCGCGTGAATTGGCGTCCCATGAATAAATCATTGCTGACTACCGATATATTCTCCAGCCAACGCGAAGATAGCTGGCAGGCTTCCGAATAGGGCGATTCTTTACACATATCCACAGCTCCGTCGGCCACTATATTAAAATGCAGGCCCGGCAACGGCCTAACTCGCATGTTGGGCAAAGGCGCCGTGTAATCCATGATGCTCGGCTCATTGAAGTTGACCAGGTCGAGCACAAGCTTGGGTACTTGATAAAGCGGCAAGCTGCCGAATTTAACCGGGCCGTGCTTACCGTCGATGATCAGCATCGGCGTACTGACATAGTCTTTGAACATGGTTGGAGAAAAATCGCTACGATTAGCCGCCAGCACACCCGATTCGACATAACCTGCAAAGTTCTCGCCCAGAAAGGGCAGGTGGTCGCCGAAAACCACGATGATGCCTTCCGGGTCGCGTTTACGCATTTCATTGATAAAGGCCATCAATTCCCGCGACTTATAATAAACCGTGTTGGCGTAAGCCGATACTTCCTCGACTTCGGACGATGAACTGACTTTATTGGGGCGGCTTTCGCTCAACGGATAATTCCAGTGTCCGAAATAGGTCACGATATAATCGAGAACCGGTTGCTTGGCATCCAGCGAACCGGATATTTTCTCCAGCACTTGGCGGTATAAAGTGCTGTCAGACATAAATTCCTGGTTCATGTCATCCTGGACAAAATCCTCTAGCGACCAGTAAGTTTGAAAACCCATGCGCTTATAAGCATTAACACGGTTCCAGAACACCGGCACATTAGGATGAGAGGCAATGGTGCGGTAGCCTTTGTCGGCAAGAATATGCGGCAAACAAGGCACATCGTTAAGGAACTGGCGTTCGAATTTGACCGCGTCCTTTACCACTGGAAACCCGCACAGCACTTCAAACTCGGAATTGGCGGTAAAGCCGCCGAACACAGGGGCCAGTGCATGCGAGTATCCGGCGCTCTTCCACAGCTCGCGAAACTCGGGCGAGAGAGGGTAAGGTTTGAACTTTGCTTTCTTCAGCACACTGGGATCCCAGAAGGATTCCAGTAACACGATATGGATGTTGCGCGGCGTAAATTCTTTGGCAACTGCCTCTTTTTTAGACTCAACGGGAATTGCGGTAGCCGGCATTGAATCGGCGCGACGGGCCGCCAGCAAGTCGTCGGCCGCTTCCTGGGCTCTATCGCCATCGGGAATGACTTCGGCGGCGGCAAAATGTCGGGCGCTCTCCAATAGCGTATAAAGCGTCGCGCCGCGCCATACATAATTGGAACGTTGATCCCATACCGAGTTGCCAAAGTAACCGTCCAGAGGCTCCAGCAGGGTAGCAGGTTTATAAACTACAGTGATGCCGAGCAAGATGACAACCAGGCTGGCCAGGTAAGCGCTCCAATGGCGCATGGTGAAATTGAACAGCAATAAACTGGCAATGGCGGCCAGCGGTATGGCGGCCGCAAAAAAACGCCAGCCGTCGAGTATTAAAAGCAGCGATTGCAGTGCAAAAACATCATCCGGCATGATCGGGCCGCCAAAAAATGATATTTTTACCGCGTTGCCCACATACAGCAGCCCCATTAGTAACGCATGGATCACCAGAAATATCCAAACCCGCTTCGATAAGGCATAAAGCACGTAAGCGATAACCAGTTGCAGCAGGTAATCGTAAGGTATTGATGGCGTTAATATTTGCACATCAAATTTAAAAGTGCTGATCAGGTAATACAGCGCATAAAGCAGCGTTGTAGAAAGTAGCGGTAATAGCTTTAGGCGCATTGAATTAAAGGTGAGAATCTGTTCGGGTAAATGGAATAATTTTAGCATAGAAAACAGCCCACCCCGCTCAATGGCGAACAGCCGCTCTTCGCTTTGAACCTTGCGCCGTTCACTTCATCCATCATAGAATGCCGCTTTTTTATTCATTTTGGGGTTATGTCATGTCAGATACAATTTGGTTCAGGACCGGCGAAGCGACAGTATTTTCCAGCGACGGTCAAGGCACCGATGCGATGCCGGAAATATTGATAGGCAGCGTGAGAGGTCCCGCCGGCAATGCTTTTGCCACCCTGATGGGCCAAACCGAAGGACATACCCGTATGTTCGCCATTCGGGCCTGTAACCAGCAAGTGAAGCCTGCGACCATCATGGTTCCCAAGGTCACCATCAAATCCACCGATTACGTCAATCTGTTTGGCGGTCCTGTGCAGTCAGCGGTAGCGGATGCGGTTCTGGACAGCGTTATCGAGGGCGTTATTCCTGCCGATCAAGCTAATGATCTGTGTATTATCGCGATGCTTTGGATTGCCCCTGAATGCGCCACCAACCCCGACCTGGATCGTAAAGACTTATATCGCACTAATTACGAAGCAATGAAACTGGCGATCTCCCGCGCGATGAGTAATTCACCCAGCATTGAAGAGCTAATTGCTAACCGGCATAAAATTGTCCATGAAATGTATGATCCTGAAACCGGCGAGTCCCAGTGGTAGCAATATTCTAGTCGGATTAAGTTAAGCTGTAGTGGGTAGAGATGGCTTATCGTCGCTACTCACACGGAACTTGGCTTTTGGCAGTGGATATACCCCGGCTGCTTTTGCAAACCTGTTGCGCTTTTTCTTAAGGACAAAAATTTTCACCATGCGTTTATTAATCAAATACCTTTCGCTTTGCTGGTTCATAAATAACCCTGCCGACTTAGTTCCTCCGAAATCTTTTATGTGGAAAACGGTGGTGTTTTATCTGGTTTCAGGATGCATTGTCGAGGGCTTGATTGCCGATCCTGCCGATGGTTCTCTGGAAGTTTTTCTGAGAACCATCATGGCATTTTCATCTATCGCCACGTTATTGCTGATTATCAGAAAATGGCAATATTTTAATCAGTTGTTCACGGCTATTTTTGTCTGCGAAAACTTTATTATGACCTTGGCAATTGCCGCCGAAGCGCTGGATTTTATAATGGTGATGAACAAGGAAGAATACCGGGAAGAAATATCGATCAGCCTGGCCGTATTATTGGTTGGCTGGTATTTGGCGATCGTCAGTTACATCTTGCGGCAGATGTTCTCATACAGAATGACCGTCAGCATCATCATGGCGTTCAGCTATTTTATTTTGACTTACGGCATTCCGATGCTGGTGATGGATATATAAAGTACCTGCCTGGGATCACTGTAAATTGGAACGCTTGGGGGCCTTGCGCAGGATGGGGTTCATTGCGACCTCCCCATCCTTAGCTAAGGCTTGATGTTACCGGCCTTCTTTTTTGCTTCCGTTACCGCTAATTGTAAATCCAGGTGCTGTTTTTCAAGAGCCAATAACTCGATTTCGTTGCGAAGATAAAGATCGGATTCTCTTCTTTTGTTGTAGCTTGCTTGCTGCATTTCCATACGCTGCTGTTCACGACGTTTTTGGTTCTCGGCGTCGGTATCAAACGCCAGCTGTTTTTGACGCTGCTCCAGAGCTATTTGCTGGGCATGGGCTTTATCCTTGGCTTCTCTCCATCTGGCTTGCTGGTGCTCATATTTAGCAATATCGGCTTCCAGTTCCTTTTCTTTTAACCTGGCTTGATGCGCCAATGATTCGGTGTGAGTTTTTTGTTCTGCAAGTCTCAGGCTGGCTTCGTGTTTTTGCTGCTCCTGAAGTTCCGCTTCCAGCGTTATCTCCTTAAGGCTATTGGCATGGTTAATTTTTTCGATATGGATCCGCCTTTCAATTTCAAACTGTTCGAGTAGTTGTTTTTCCCTTTCTTCCAGCAACAGCTTTTTGTTTAAAGCTTCCTGAGCTTGCTTCAAACGCTCCAGCTCGGCATCGCGATTGAATTGATCAAGTTGCTTCTGCTTGTGTTCCAGCTTCTGCTGTTCAACTTCTTGTTCCTGACGAAACAATTCCTTCCTTTTCGTATCATTAAACTCAAAACTTCTTTTAAGAACGGATAAATAAACGCTCTCCTGGGCCAGTTGCACATCGGGGAATTCTTTAAAGGAAGGTTTTAATGAGCATAATGTTTGCGATTGGATATTTTGCAAAACCAGCATTTCACTCACTGCCAGGGAAATTCTAGCTTCAATATCGGCTACGCCTTTTTGCACCCAGGCACCATCCGATAAACTCAGCAGCTCCTTATCGATCAGATTGATCAGCAAGTCTTCATAGGTGGCTTTTATGTGCGCATTAATGCCGGACAAGATGTCCATATTGGCAAGTGCATACTTCAGTGTGGCCTGAAAGCGAATGTCCAGCGTTACATCAATTGTACAAAAACCATCGTAGAGGCTGATTTGCTGGGTGATGAGCCAGTTTTCGACCGGCAACGCATAAACATGGTGATAAAAGCGTTTAACAAAGCCTTCGGGACGTAAAAATAATCTCCAATAAGGCCCGATTTTGGTATGGACAAGCTGGCGATCAGCGTCAAAAACGACTTCCCATGCCTCTGGGCTGGCAAGATCGTCGTTTACCAAGGTACCTTCGGCCAACCATTTATCGATTTCAGTTCTGGAGCTATTCATCAGCATCTACTTATCTGGCAATAGGGGACTCGGCTTTTAATCTGTTAACCTTATCGCTCATTTTCTCAGCAATCAAGGGATAAAGATTAGGGGCGAATTCTACGGTTTTATCATCGATTTTTCTTAGAAAACCGCGACTTAACAATAAGCCTACGGCAAACATCCTGGACCAGTCGGAATAACGTTTTGCCCGCTCTATTTCGGTTTTCTCGATAGTCATTTCGAGTTCGTTATTTTTATTGATTCGAAACTCGGTAAACTGCCTTAAGCATTCAAAAACCAGGTTTTCTTCCTCGGCGGTCAATGGACCGGGGGCCGTAAATTCAAGACGGTATGACAGCAGCACGGTGAAAAATTCAACCATGCCCGCACAAATAAAAGCGAACAGCGAAAAATCGGACCACATGGCGACCGAAGGCTGGACAGGGGCTTTAAACTGGTTGTAGGTCATTAATAACGGCGCTTCCGGCAAGGATTGGCTGATATTGCCGGAGAGCAGATTGATCTTCAGCTGGACATTCTGGAAGTTCTCCAGCATCAATGAATAAGCGCTTTCAATATTGGTTGCGATATCCAGCGCATTGATGCTGACTTGCAGTTTTTGGATATCCTTGTCCAATTCAGAAAAATCATGATCGAATTTGGCCTGTTGTTCTTTTTTCTCCAGATAAATCTGGTTGTAATGTTTCCAAAAAGGGCCTTCGCCGACTTGCTTCTTATAGCCTTCAGCAATTTGCGCATGGGTTCCAAAATACGCCTGCTGTACATCAAGCGTCGCTTTTTCCAGGTCGGTGCGCTGTTGTTTTAAAACATCGCCTTTGACGATCAGGACGCGGTCTAAATAGGATTTTGTGTCGGTTCTGATTTGATTTAAACGGTTAATGTGCAGATTATCCTGTTGGGAAATCTCATAAAACTTGAAATAAGAGAAGGAAACCGAGGCGGTTAGCGCAACTAACAAGGAGCACAGCACGGAGAAATAGCGGATGCGGTTGGCTCGCCAATGCATCCCGGCAATTTCCAGCGAGCAAATCACGATAATGGATTGGACCGCAATAGTAATGATCAGTGCAATCCATGAGGTAATGAAATGAGATAAGCCGTAGTAGGTGGTGAAGCCTGATGCGACGCTCAACATCAATACAATGGGGATGGTCCATACCCTTAACAAACCGACAAATAAGGTCTGGATACTATTAATCAAATAGCCCACACCTGAAGCTCTTATTTTTGAGAATTCGGAATTTTTCATTTTAGGGTTATGGACTTCGGGCTTACCGTATCAGGTTGAAAGAATAAATGAGTTTTTCATCTTACATTATCTTCTGCCAATGTCAGAATTGATTCCCTTGCAATAAATGAGGAGACTAAGAAACTCACGCACTGCTGTTGGAGCGGCACGCTGGGTAGCCGCTCCTGTAGCCAGATTTTAATAGATAATCTTTTGATCTTTCAGGCCGTTGTAAATGTCATCAAGGGCTTGACTATCGGTATTAAAACTAATATCCGCCAAATTGTCGCTGTGATTGACGCATAGGCAAATCAATCCGGCGTTTTTGATAGCGTCTATCAGCGATGTGTCCTGAGTCTCTAAAACGGTTGTGGCATGGCCGTTATCGAATAATTTCCGCTCCAGCTGATAAGCGGCCTCCTTGCTGTTCGCCCCGGTCAGGGCAACCGCTGTGGCTTTTTGGCTAAAGCGCGCGGCGCGTTCTTTGGCGCTGACCGGTTGCAGGCTTTCCTCGCCGGTGCTTCCGGTAATCATGCCTGCGCCGACGGTGCCGTTGGTAAGGCGATCGATGATGATGAATGCGCCAGTGCCTTTATGGGTAAGGTACGGATCGAAAACCACCGGCGCGTTCACGGACACCGTGCAGGAGCCGATCTCATTCAAATGCAACTCGGTAGCGTCATGGTGTTCGAGGGTGTTAACGTCGATTCTGTGGTGAATCATTGCGATAGAACCCGGCACACTGCGCGTTGCCAGTTTGATGATGTATTGCTTGCCCGGCGCCAGCGCATTTTCAGCCATCCAGACGATAGTGGCTTTGAATTTGTCCGATACGGTTGCTGGTGATTGTTCGGTGCCGACTATCGTATCGCCGCGGCTAATATCGATCTCGTTTTCCAGCGTTAAGGTGACGGCCATCGGCGAAAATGCTTGTTCCAGCTCACCGTCATAGGTCACGATAGACTTGATTTTGCTGCTTTTTCCTGAGGGCAGGGCGGTGATCTTGTCGCCTTTTTTAAAGATGCCGGATGCTACCGTACCGCAAAAACCGCGAAAATCGAGGTTGGGGCGGTTGACGTATTGCACCGGGAAACGGGCGTCTTTGAAATTGCGGTCATTGGCGATTTCGATGCTGTTCAGCGCTTCCATCAGCGGCAGACCGGTAAACCAAGGCATGTGCGCGCTGGGATTGACCACGTTATCGCCGTCCAGCGCCGACATCGGGATAAAGGTGATGTCCTGCAAAGCCAGCGACTGGGTAAAATCCAGGTAATCCTGTTTGATTTTGTTGAAGGTCGCTTCGCTATACTCAACCAAATCCATTTTGTTGACGGCGACGATAATATGATGAATGCCCAACAACGACGCAATAAAACTGTGCCGTTTGGTTTGGGTCTGCACGCCGTAGCGGGCATCGATTAGGATGATCGCTAAATCGCAGGTTGAAGCGCCGGTCGCCATGTTGCGGGTGTATTGTTCGTGCCCCGGAGTGTCGGCAATGATGAATTTACGCGTGGCGGTGGAAAAATAGCGGTACGCCACGTCAATGGTGATACCTTGTTCGCGTTCGGCTTGCAGGCCGTCAACCAATAATGCCAGGTCGATCTTGCCGGCACCGGTGGTGCCTGATTTGGCGCTGTCGGCCTGGACCGCGGCCAACTGGTCTTCATAGATCATTTTGGAATCGTGCAGCAGGCGGCCGATCAGCGTACTTTTGCCGTCGTCGACATTGCCGCAGGTTAAAAAACGCAATAATTCCTTGCGTTCATGTTGAGCCAAATACGCGTCTATATCGGTACTGATTAAATCGGATTGGTGGGACATGGGGTTTCCAAAAATAAAAATTATATTGAGTTAGGCGAAAGGCTCAAGGCAAAAGGCGAAAGCTAGGCTGACCGTGATTTTATTAGAGCGGACAGCATTTTTGAAATGTGTTCTGCTTCGTTTTTCCAGGAAATACCTGTTTCTTTTGGAATGTAGCCAATTTCGATACCTATGTAGATTTGAGTACGCAATTCACCGGAGGAGCCTTTTGCGTAATAAAAGAATTTCTTTGAATCTTTATCGCTGCCCCTCTCAAAACCTTCTGCTATGTTGCTGGGTATAGACAAGCAAGAGCGTGATATCTGATCTTTAAAACCAAAATCTTTACAAGTACCAAGCCTTTGTAAATATCGACACAAAGTCGTGATGAGCGCCGCCAAACATCCAAGTCTTCAAATCGCGCCATCTTTTAGCCCTTAGTCTTTCGCCCTTTGCCTGCTTTTAAAAATAGCCTTCACGCTTTTTCTGCTCCATGGAACCGGATTGGTCGTGGTCTATCAACCTTCCTTGGCGTTCAGAGGTGGTGGTTAACAGCATTTCCTGAATAATTTCCGGCAGCGTCGTTGCAGTTGATTCAACTGCGCCGGTTAGCGGATAACAGCCTAAGGTGCGGAAACGCACCATTTTCATTTCTACTTTTTCGTCCGGGCGGATCGGCATGCGTTCGTCGTCGACCATGATTAGCATGCCGTCGCGGTTAACGACAGGTCGTTCCTTGGCAAAATACAGCGGTACGATCGGGATATTTTCCAGGTGGATGTATTGCCAGATGTCCAACTCTGTCCAGTTGGACAGCGGGAATACCCGAATGCTTTCGCCTTTGTCGATTTTGCCGTTGTAGATGTTCCATAACTCGGGGCGCTGGTTTTTCGGGTCCCAACGGTGGTTTTTATCGCGGAACGAATAAACCCGTTCCTTGGCGCGTGATTTTTCTTCATCACGTCTTGCACCGCCGAACGCGGCGTCAAATTGGTATTTATCCAGCGCCTGCTTGAGGCCGTCGGTTTTCATTACGTTGGTGTGTATTTGGCTGCCGTGCGTGAAAGGCCCAATACCTTGGGCTATGCCTTCCGGATTGATATGAACCAGCAACTCAAGACCCAGTTTCCTGATCATCTGGTCGCGAAACTCAATCATTTCCTTGAATTTCCAGGTGGTATCCACATGCAGCAGCGGGAAAGGCGGCTTACCGGGATAAAAGGCTTTCATGGTCAAATGCAACATGACGGCGGAGTCCTTGCCGACGGAATATAACATCACCGGCCGTTCAAATTCGGCTGCAACTTCACGAATGATATGAATGCTTTCAGCTTCCAGTTGTTTAAGGTGGGTCAATTTATAATCAGTCATTAAAAGTCCATCAGGTTTAAAAGTCGCGCTATATTTATTGAATGCGCTCAATAAGAAGCTGGCTATTTTAATTTGAACGGACTTTTAATGCCAGATTTGCTTGGGATTTATTGACGATTGAGCGGCTTATGGGGTGTAAATAAGATCCGAAAAGTTAACGCAATTGGATTAATCGCAGTCTCGGCGTCGATAAATTATTGAGCGCTAGTTGGTGTTTATCAGGACCGAATTTTAGTTAATACCGCCTTGATGATATTATTCGTAGGCTAAGCCTTACAAATAGAGGATACATGAGCAATTTTGATTTAAATGCCACTTCGATAAAGGATATCACCCAAACCCGGTTATTGACTTGTTTACCCGATGAGTCGATACACGATGCGGCGGTCAAAATGACGGAGCAAAAATGTAGCGCTATTTTAATTGTGGCGGATAGCGAAATCATTGGCATCTGGACCGAAAGGGATGCATTGAAATTTGATTTTTCAGTCCCCGATGCACGCTCCAAGCCTGTTTCAGAAAGCATGAGCAGTCCGGTTATATGTGTTAATGAAAACGTGAGCTTAGAGGAAGTTTCACTCAAGTTTAAAAAAGACGGTGTTCGGCATTATGTTGTTATCGATGATCATGGCAAACAGCAGGGCATTATTTCTCAAACGGATGTGATCAAAAAACATAATTTTGAGTTCTTCCTGGTTTTAAAAACGGCGGGCAGCGTATTAAAACCTATTCCACCGATGATCAAATCAACGCAGGGCATAGCTCAAGCCAGCAAGCTTATGAATTCCTCACATTCAGATGCGGTAAGAGTTGAATTTTCTGACGAATCAATCGGTATCCTGACTGAACGGGATGTGGTCAAGGCACTGGCTTCTTCAATACTGAACCCGACTGTTGCGGATTATGCGAGCCGGGATCTCGTGACCGTCAATGAGCACGAAAGCCTTTATCAAGCGAAGAAAATAATGCTTAGAAACGGTTTTCGCCATCTCGGTATTACCGATAATAGAAATAATTTAATCGGCATCATTAACTTGACTGACATTTTGGCGGGATTTCGCAGCACTTATGTAGAAGAGCTTAAAGAATCCCTGGCACACAGGGATGCATTGTTAAAGGATTCGTTAAAGAGCCTTTGTTTAGCGAAAAAGATTATTGATAATACCCAGGAAGGGGTTATCACCACCGATAAGCATGTCGTCATCCAGACCTGTAATGCCGGCTTCACCAGAATTACCGGCTACACGGAAGAGGAGGTTATTGGTAAAACCCCCGCCATTATCAGTTCGGGACGGCATGATAAAAAGTTTTATAACGTCATGTGGGAGAAAATCAATAAATATGGTTTTTGGCAAGGCGAAATCTGGAATCGGCGTAAAAATGGCGAAATTTATCCCGAGTTGTTAACCATTACCGAAATCCGGGACGATGAGACCAATGAAATAAGTAACTATGCCGCTATTTTTAGTGACATTAGTCAGTTAAAAAATGACGAGGAAGAAATTAAGCGGCTGGTTTTTTACGATCCTTTAACCGAATTGCCCAATCGGCGTTTATTAAATGATCGTTTGGCCCAGGAGTTGGCGATTACCGGAAGATCAGGGAAGAACGGCGCACTGTGCATTATTGATTTGGATCATTTCAAGAACATTAATGAAACCCTCGGGCATTCAGCCGGGGACAGGATGCTTGTGGAAGTTGCCTACCGGTTAAAGCTCTGTGTCAGGGATTGCGATACGGTGGCTCGTATCAGTAGCGATGAATTTGTTGTTATTTTGACTGAATTGAGTGGACAAATAGAACAGGCATGCAATGAAGCCAGATATATTGCCGAAAAGCTGCAATATAGCATTTGCCAGGCTTATTCGGTTATGAACCACAAGTTATATATTTCTTCGAGTATCGGCATCGCTATGTTCTCGGAGGATGCCAACATACCTGACGATTTACTGAAACAGGCAGGCACGGCGATGTATCGCGCTAAAGAAAGCGGCCGTAATATGCTGCAATTTTTCCAAAACAGCATGCACGAAGCCGCTATGGAAAGAATGCTGATCGAGAAAGAACTACGCCATGCTTTGGATGAAAATCAGCTGTCTTTGTATTATCAGCCACAAGTCGATTATCACGGTAAGCTGGTTGGAGCTGAAGCGCTTATTCGCTGGAATCACCCCCAAAAGGGTTTTATTCCGCCTGACAAGTTTATTCCTATTGCAGAAGAATGCGGATTGATTCAGGCGTTGGGTTCTTGGGTGCTTGAGCAGGCATTTATTCATCTTAGGCAGTGGGATAAGCAACAGGCGCATTTGCCTCATTTAGCGATTAATATTAGTCCGAGGCAGTTTTATCATGAGGATTTTATCGGCATACTTAGCAAGCTTGTGAAGCAATACCAGGTAAGTCCGTCAAGAATCATGCTGGAATTTACCGAAGGGTTATTGATGAATGATGTCGATGTCGCTATTGATAAAATCAAGCAGCTGAAAAAACTAGGGTATACCTTCTCAATAGATGATTTTGGTACCGGCTACTCATCATTAAGCTATTTAAAACACTTGCCGGTGGATCAATTAAAAATTGATAAGTCTTTTGTGGAAGATATTACTAAAAATGAAGATGAGGCTATTTTTGTAGGCACCATTATTGCGATAGCTCGGCATATGAATCTGGGGGTTGTTGCGGAAGGTGTTGAATCAAAAATGGAGCTGGAGTTTTTAAAGCAGAATGGATGCCTTTGCTACCAAGGTTATTATTTCAGCAAGCCATTGCCTGAACGCCAGTTTTTTGAACAGTGGCTTAAAGAAGGCGAATCAATAACTTAACACTATTAATAGCACAGTATTTTTTAACTATATGGCGAGTAAAATGAAAATTTATTGTTTGGGCTCAACACACTTTGCAGGGTTGCTGAAAAAAACGTTAGGCGGCTTGTTTGTGTCGATGGTTTTGTTAACCTCAGGATGCGCTACGGTTGGGCATGAATTCCCTACCGCCCCGGTATCAACCATCAAGATAGGGGAAACCACCCAGAATGACATCTATACCACATTCGGGAATCCTTGGAGAACCGGCCTTGATAGTGGCATGAAAACATGGACCTACGGTAATTACTATTACACCTTGTTTGGTGATGGTAGTACCGAAGATCTGGTTATTAAGTTTGACAAGCATGGCGTTGTCTCCTCGTTTGTATTTAATACGACCAAACGCTCGAAGTGAGCTAAGCCCAGGTAACTTCAGATTACAGGAGAGGCTTTAATTGAAGCTTCTCTTGCCTCTTCTTTATGGCAAATGCAAAGGTTATTTGCTCATGTCCAAAGCCAACGCCTCGGCGACTTTGATGCCATCCACGGCAGCGGAAAGAATTCCACCCGCATAGCCGGCGCCTTCTCCGGCAGGGTACAGTCCTTTGACGTTCAGGCTTTGGTAGTACTCGTTGCGCTTGATGCGGATTGGCGATGAGGTGCGGGTTTCAACGCCTGTCAACACGGCGTCTTTCATCGCAAAGCCTTTTATTTTTTTATCAAAAGCCGGGATGGCTTCGCGTATTGCCGTTATTGCATATTCCGGCAACGCCGAACTGAGATCGCACAAATGAACGCCCGGCGTATAGGATGGCTGTACCGAGCCTAGCTGTGATGAAGGCCGATGAGCGAGAAAATCGCCAACCAGTTGTCCCGGGGCCTCATAGGTTTCTCCTCCCAGCTTAAAGGCGGCGGCTTCCAGGCGGCGTTGAAAATCGATGCCTGCCAATGGATGTCCGGGATAGTCGTCAGGCGTAATGCCAACGACAATGCCGCTGTTGGCATTGCGCTCGTTTCGCGAGTATTGGCTCATGCCGTTGGTAACCACATGTCCCGGTTCCGAGGTGGCGGCCACTACAGTGCCGCCAGGGCACATGCAAAAGCTGTACACAGAGCGTCCGTTGCTACAGTGATGCACCAGCTTGTAATCGGCAGCACCCAGTAACGGATTGCCGGCATTGCTGCCCCACCTACAAGTGTCGATTAATGACTGCGGATGTTCTATGCGAAATCCAATCGAAAAAGGTTTGGCTTCAATGTAAACGCCTCGGTCGTACAGCATTTTAAAAGTGTCGCGCGCACTATGGCCGACCGCCAGTACTACATGATTAGTATTAATCGTTTCTCCGCCGGCGAGTGTTACGCCGCGAACCTGTCCGTTATCGATGAGGATGTCATCAACCTTGCTTTGGAAACGGATTTCGCCGCCCAAGGACTCGATAGTCGCACGCAGCTGTTCGACTACGCTTACTAGCCTGAATGTGCCGATATGAGGCTTGCTGACATGAAGAATTTCAGGCGGCGCGCCGGCTTTGACAAATTCAGTGAGCACTTTGCGCCCGTAGTGATTCGGATCCTTGATCTGGGTATGCAACTTACCGTCGGAAAAAGTACCGGCGCCGCCTTCGCCAAATTGCACATTGGATTCAGGGTTGAACACGCCTTTGCGCCAAAGACCGAAAGTGTCTTTGGTGCGCTCCCGCACTTCTTTTCCACGCTCCAGGATGATCGGACGAAAGCCCATTTGCGCAAGAATCAGCCCGGCAAACAGCCCGCAAGGACCTGTGCCGATGATAACAGGACGCGATGCCAGGTTCCTTGGCGCCTGAGTGACAAAATGATAAGTGTTGTCGGGCGTTACCGAGATGTGCGGGTCGTCTTGCAGGCGATTAAGAATCGCTGGTTCATTTGTTGTTTCGATATCAAGGGTGTAAACAAGCAAGATTGCATTGCGTTTGCGCGCATCAAAGCCTTGCCTGAATATTGTATACGTGATGAGTTTTTCCGCGCTGATGCCAAGCCGATCAAGTATGGCAGTTTTGAGCATGTTTTCCGGGTGATTAAGTGGGAGTTTAAGTTCAGTGATTCTCAACATGTAATGTGTTCCGATAGGTTCCTGCACAGAACCGACTGTTTTTTCTGGTCGCAAGATAAAATAATGATTACTATTTTACCTTAACGGGGGCTTTTCTTGTTAGCAAGACATAATGGTTGTGAATAAACATTAAAGTGAGGGCTACAAATGACACTCGGAAAATTGTTGGCAGCGATTGGCGTTATTTTGGTGGTTATCGGGCTTGTTGTTAGTTATGCGCCTTGGCTGGTTAACTGGTTTGGCAAATTGCCCGGCGACATACGTATTGAGAATGAGCAACGATTTATATTTATCCCGATTACTTCTATGCTCATTGTTAGTGTTATCTTAACGCTAATAGTGAACCTTTTTTTTCGTAAATAGTGAATTACTCTGCATTATTTTTATATTCTATTGTCGAGTACCTCTAGTTCTTGTAAAATGCTTTAATTAAGTATTGCTGTGCCCATAAGCATAATTTGGAACAAGAATGGAACTATCACAAGAATTGCTACAGAAAAAAATTCTGATTGTAGATGATGCAGCTTCAATGCGTACACTAACCAAAGCTATTCTGCGAGAGGCCGGATTTACCCACGTTTTTGACGCGCCGGGTGGGGAAGAAGCACTGCTAATGATGAAAAAGGTAAGAATCAATATCGTGGTATGCGACTGGAACATGCCGGGTATGAGCGGTCTCGATTTGTATAAGACCGTTAAAGAGGATGAAAAACTAGTTACACCTCCATGGATAATGTTGACGTCTTCGTCCGAAGGAGACAAGGTTAAGGAAGCCATTATGGCAGGAATAACGTCTTATATTGTTAAACCCTTTAAGCCTGATAACTTGGTCAAACAGGTAATAGGTAAGCTTTCTTAATCCAGTAAGTCGGTTATCCAAACAAAAAAGCCCCGTTCGCAATCGAGTATTGCGAACGGGGCTTTTTTTATGTCTAGCTTATTTCTACGCTTGGCTTAGCTGTAGGTGCACGCCTTTTACCGATATTCTTCTTGTCCCTGTGCCGGATTTTGACTTTTTCGGCAGCCGCTTTTTTAGGTTCTATTTTCTTTTTGCCGCCCGTTGCCTTTCCGGACGCTTTAAGTTTTTTAGGGCCTTTATATTTGCCTTCCAGCTCTTTGATACTGCGCTGTTTGAATTTCTGTTTCAAAAAACGTTCAATGCCGGACATTAAATTCCATTCGGTGTGCTTTACCAACGCAATCGTCAAGCCCAGTTCATCGACCCTGCCTGTCCGGCCTATGCGATGGATATAATTGATGCCGTTTCTTGGTACATCAAAATTAATGACCAGATTGATGCCCTTAATGTCCAGGCCGCGGGCGGCAAGGTCGGTAGCAATCATGATGTTGACTGTACCTTCGCGGAATAATTCCATCATCCGGTTGCGATCTTTTTGATCCATTTCGCCATGCAGCACGCCGACGCGGAGTTTTTGGCCGCGAAGCGGTCCGCGAAGAGCGTCTGCCTGAATCCGGCTATTAGTGAAGATCAGCGCCTTATCATAGGTTTCATTTTGCAACAGCCAAGCCAGTAATTTTTGCTTATGATCATTGTCGTCAGCCAGTACAATTTGTTGCTCAATGTTTCGGTGACCGTCATGCAGGGTATTTAAAGCTACGACTTCATGATTTTTCAGCAACTTGTCAGCCATTCTGATAACGCCGAAATGCGTCAAGGTGGCGGAAAACAGCAAAGTTTGCCGCTGCTCATTGCAGCTGTTGGCGATGGTCAGTACGTCTTCGCTAAAGCCCATGTCCAGCATGCGGTCGGCTTCATCCAATATCAGCACGTCCAGGTTGCTAAAATTAGGTATCTCTTGCTCCATCAGTTCCAGCACCCGGCCTGGGGTCGCAATAACAATTTCCGTGTTTCTGCGGAGCATGTTCTGCTGTAGCCTAAAATCATCACCACCGGTGATCAGGCCTGTTTTCAGGTCGGTAAATTCAGTGAGTTGTTGGCAGTTTTTAAAGATTTGTTGAGCCAGTTCTCGGGTCGGGGTCAGTATTAATGCCCGTACACCGGGTTTTCTGGAGGGCAGGGTTAACAGATGGTGTAGTGCGGGCAGCAAGAATGCAGCGGTTTTGCCGCTACCTGTTTCGGCGCTGACCAGCAGGTCTTTATATTCCAGAGCAAGGGGGATCGACTGTAGTTGCACGGGCGTAGGCTGCTCAAAACCAAGTCTTTTAACTGCCGTCAGCAATTGTTCGTCTAGCAATAGGTCTGAAAATGATGGAGTTTTTTTTATGGGATTAGAATGCATGAATCTTTAAGTGGGTTGCTAAAGTGCAAGGATGATAGGAATCAATCTTTGCATGTATTATAAGCTTTTTGCGCTCAGGGTTATGATTAAATAACTATTTATTGCAAATCGGTTTTTTAGCTTTTAAGCTAGGTTAGCCATAAAAATAACGTCTCTGCGTCTACATAGATCAGGAAAAAGCCATGATACCAATTAGAGATACAGCGCCCTGCCATTCAAGACCTTTAGTCACTTGGGGAATAATGGCCATTTGTATTATCGTTTTTGTGGCAATGAAATTGATGCCCGATCAGTTAAGTTACCGGCTGATTAATCTTTACGGCATGGTGCCTATTCGCTATACCAACCCTTATTATGGACTGCCTTTCGATGGTTACTTGTCTTTTTTGACCAGCCTGTTTTTGCACGGAAACTGGCTGCATCTTATTATGAATATGTGGTTTTTGTTTATATTCGGCGATAATGTCGAGGACAGAATGGGGCGGCTGCCATTTTTGATTTTTTACGTGGTATGCGGCCTTTTAGCGACTTTTTTACAGTGGCTGTTCGACCCCAACCTGGCTATCCCTGTAGTAGGGGCGTCAGGCGCTATAGCTGGTGTGTTGGCGGCTTATTTTTTTCTTTATCCGCTTGAACGCGTTGTAGTGTGGATTCCTATATTGTTTTTACCTATAGTCATTCATGTTCCAGCCATTGGTTTTTTAGGGTTGTGGATTTTGGTTCAATTACACAGTGCGACAACAGCAATGATATTTGGAGGGGTTGCTGTCGATGTGGCTTGGTGGGCTCATTTAGGCGGCTTTATTGCCGGCTCCGTTTTATATCGCTTTTTTCTTCGTAAAAATGAACCGGACCAAGCCGAAAAAAATGAATTATTTTGACGGTGTTAAGGTATAATTTGACGCTTCAAAAAGCGGTTTTTATTGACGACTACATACTAGGGTCGAGAGTCATTTTCTGACTAAAAAGCCTCCCTTAAGATCTATCAGGAAATTGAAAGGAATATGAAAAAAGTTAACGTTGCGTTGGTCAGGCTACTTCAGTTTGTAGTTTTTGTGGTGTCCGTATTCATGGTAATAGTCTATTTTGGCGCCATGGTTTTATTGCCTTTGGATGCCGTTGTATTACTTATAAAACTGCTGGGAGTTGTCGGACTTAACGGCTTTATTGCAGCTTTGATCGCCGTTCCGGCTGTCGGTTATTTAGGCTTGATGGTCTATAAAACACCTGGGCTTTGCAAAATGATTGTCGATACGGGTGTTGACATAGTCAAGACAAGCAAGGCAAGAATTGAAGCATTCAATGAAATTGCTGATGCGGTAAAAGCTTAATTTTTTCGGGAATTCGATTTCAAAAAGGTGTGCCGATTTCGGCACGCCTTTTTTTGTGTCTGTAACTTTTTCAATGTCTTTTCCGAGATCAGCGCCGTTCCCGCAACGCCCAATAAAAAATCAGCGCCCCGAACGCGGCAAGCAAGTGTTTTAACGAGTGTCCACTGAGTAACCCAAGAATACCGTAAAGCCCAGCATCGAACAGTTCCATGAGCTTGGAGACGGCATAAATGCCAATAATGCCCCAGATATAGTTATCCCCGTTCAGTTTTGAATCAAACTGCCACAGAATCAGCGGTATCAACAAAATCGGTAAAAATTGCACCAGCGCGTAAACGCGCAAATCGCCGTGACCGTTCAGCTCCGTCACATGCCAGTAAACCACTGAGGCAATGCCTAACATCAGCAACGGGACAAATAATCTCCATGCCAGCCGGGTTGAAATATATTCCCCGACAATAGCACTGAACAAGGCCATGAAGGCTATCGTCATCGGCAGGCGATCCCACAGCAGGGTTTGATTGTCAGGCCGGTAGTGGTAATACGCCGAGCCGAAACCGATTAACAGTGTTCCGATAAAGAACGTCAAATACATCGCCTGAAGTTCGACCAATCCGCCGGTTGCCTTATGTGACGCAACCAACCTGATTCCCATGATGCCGATGATGACAAACGGCAAATTGGACAGCACATTAAAAAAATTGGCTATGCCGACGATGCGGCGCTGATCGGCAAAGTCATGGTAAGCCGGATCCTGGGCAATGGGCTCGATGTTAAAAATACCGATAATTGCGATAACAATTATCGCCAACATAATTTTCAGGCGTTTATCGACGAGCATAAGACATAAATTACTGGCAATAACAAAGGACAGAGTGTAATCCCTCTTGTATGATTAAAGCATCCTTTGTATTTCATGGAGATAATGTCATGCCTGTATTGCTCGTGTTAATCGGTTTTATCGTCATCGTTGCATTGCTTTTTATCAGCATTTACAACCGGCTCGTTAACTTACGCAACGGCGTTAAAAATGCCTTTTCCCAGATAGATGTTCAATTGACCCGGCGTTACGACCTGATACCAAACCTGGTTGAAGCTGTTAAAGGCTATATGAAGCATGAACGGGAGACGCTGGACGCGGTGATCAGTGCGAGGAATGCGGCGGTGACCGGGCTTAAGGCCGCCGGGGCAAATCCTTCCGATCCCGGAGCGATCCGGCAACTGGGCAGCGCTGAGGCTACGCTTCAGGGCAGCTTGGGCAAGATGTTCGCCTTGGCTGAGGCTTACCCCGATCTCAAAGCCAATCAGAATATGATGCAGTTTCAGGAAGAACTGGCATCCACCGAGAATAAAGTGGCTTTTGCGCGTCAGGCTTTCAATGATGCGGTGATGACTTATAACAACGGCCGGGAGAATTTCCCGAACAACATCCTGGCCGGCCTATTTAATTTTAATCCTGCCGAACATCTGGAAATAGAAACGCCGGAAAAACGCCAAACGCCGAAAGTTTCTTTTACTTAAGACTTGGATAAAGCCGATGAATTTCTTTCAGAGCCAGGATAATGCCCGTCGCCAGACCCGTTCCCTGATATTGATGTTCATACTGGCCGTGATTGCCATCGTTGCGGCGGTCAATCTGGTGATAGCAATGCTGATCGTTAATATGGGCAATGAAGCGGGAATTGCGACACTGCCCGATTTTAACTGGATCATGAATAACCTGGCGTTGGTGACCGGTATTTCAGTGTCCACTATCGGTTTTATCAGTCTGTCCAGCCTATACAAAATCGCGTCATTGAGCGCAGGCGGAGGAAAGGTTGCCCGTAGTCTTGGCGGCACGCTGATTACCGCTGAGAGCAAGGATCCGCTACGCCGCCGTTTGTATAACGTCGTTGAAGAAATGGCGATTGCATCCAGCATTCCTACGCCGGAAGTTTACGTATTGGAACAGGAGCCTGGCATTAATGCCTTCGCGGCAGGATTTACCACCGGCGACGCGGCAGTGACCGTTACTCGCGGCACTTTGGAAACGCTTACCCGAGATGAGCTGCAAGGCGTAATCGGCCATGAGTTCAGCCATATCCTCAACGGCGATATGCGCTTAAGCACACGGCTGATGGGCGTTTTGTTCGGCATTTTGGTCATCGGCCTGATCGGCAGAGCGGTGTTGAACAGCGCCCGTTACGGTACCAGCCGTTCCGACAACTCCCGCCGTGACAATACGGCCGCTATTTATCTGGCCGGTTTAGGGCTGTTTTTAATCGGCTATATCGGCGTCTTTTTCGGCCAGCTGATCAAGGCGGCGGTATCCCGGCAGCGTGAGTTTCTGGCCGATGCCTCAGCCGTACAATTTACCCGTCAGACCCAAGGCATTGCCGGCGCGCTAAAAAAAATAGCCGCCGCCCAGCAAGGCTCTAAACTACAGGCCGCAGATGCCGAAGAAGTCAGTCATATGCTGTTCGCCACCGGCCTGTCATTCAGTTCGTTATGGGCAACACATCCTCCTTTGGTTCAGCGTATCAAAGCATTGGAGCCGAATTTTGATGAGTCTGAAATAGAAAGGCTTGCTGAAGCAATGCCGTCCCAAACCCAAACCCAAAGCGGCTCGGAAGATTCTGATCAAAGCGTATCAACTGCCGGGTTTGCGCCGCAACGTATTGCCATAACGCCGGATGCAGTGACAGAAACAGTAGGTCTGCCTGCTGAAGAGCATATACAGTTAGCTTCAGCCTTGCGGCAGTCGGTACCCGAAAATCTGTATCGCGCCGCCCATTCCGGCGCTGATGCTCTGCCGCTAGTGTTGGCGTTGCTGCTCGATGCGAATGAACCCGTGCGCCGGACACAGTTAGACCTTATTGCCCAGCAATTAGGTGGGACGACGGTCATGGCGACCGAAACTTTGCAGCTGGATGTACAAAAACTGGATACAGCGTTCCGCTTGCCGTTATTGCAAATCACCTTTCCGTTGATTAAAAACCGGCCGATGGAACAGCTTGAACGCATAGCCGACCTGGTGCATGAATTGATTGAGGTTGATGGAGTGATTGACACGTTCGAGTTTGCTTTGAGCTGCGTTTTAAAAACCCACTTGAATGATGCCGCTCACCCACAACGCCGGCAAGACTCTCTTCGTTTAACACAGATACCGGAAGCCGTCGGCGTGTTACTTTCGGTAATGGCGAAGCAAGGACATGCCGAAACCGGCGAGGCCTATCAAAAAGGCATGGAGTCCTTGGGGCGCTATGAGCCGCGTATAAAAATGCTGATCGACACAAAACAGTGGCCGAACTATGAACCGCTCCAGAATTGGGTTCCTGCCGCAGAGGCAGCGTTGAGCCAACTGGACAGACTGCATATGCTGGACAAACAAGCGCTGGTCTCCGCGCTGGCTCTGACAATATCACATGATGGTAAAGTCAGCGCTCATGAAGCGGAACTGCTAAGAGCAATATGCTCAACCTTGCATTGCCCGTTGCCGCCGTTTGTTCTTAATGCCGGTAGCATCTAGCTTGTTTTTGGTATATTCTCAATAAGGCTGTACGGGGGCCTAAATGCTCAGTTAATCGGTACTTAGGCAAATCATAAAAATATTTAATGTGGGTAATAAACATGGCCGCAATAATTTATATTCTAACTGTAGTGTATGTAATTTATGTCATCTATACCGTATTAACCGATAAGGAAAAAGGTGCATGACTAGAGCTGTCGCACGCTTGTGGTGTGAAACTCAATAGGCTGGGTTTCGAAGGTTTACTTACCTACGAAGCTACAAACTTAATCGATCCCGACGGTTAAGCCATCCTATTGCCGGGGGTGGGGATCTGGCAAATTAAATGATATATCGATTCTTAGCCGACTCTGTTCTTATTGTCCATCTCCTGTTTATCGGCTTCGTCGTTTTTGGTGGGCTGTTCGCGCTTCGCTTTCGCTGGGTTGCGCTGGTTCATATTCCGGCCGCCTGTTGGGGGGCATATATTGAATTGGCCGGAGGGCTGTGTCCGCTTACGACAATAGAAGTCGGATTTCGCCGAATGGCCGGGGATGCGGGTTACTCCGGTAGCTTTATTGACCATTATCTCCTGCCCATCATCTATCCTGCCGGACTCACCAGAGACATCCAGCTTTGGCTGGCGGGCTTAGTCATACTGGTCAATGTTGCGATCTACAGCAGGCTCATTTACCGGTTGCGGCTTTCCCGGCCGACATAGCCGATGGTCATTTCCGGCCTGTTTGCTGATGTTACGCTTCCAAGTCGGTCTGATAGGTTGAATCCAGCAATTGTCCGGTTAATTGTTTGCCCGCTTCGATCAACGGATGAATGACAAAAGTCGCTCCCAAGTCATACAGTTCGGTTTCCTCGTGGTCATGAAAACAAATCGTTCCGATCGAACCTGAGAATTGCAGGTTTTTCAATTGCCTGATCGATGATGACCGGACTTCGAATGCCGGCATGGTCAGGACAATCCCTTTGATTTTTGCCAAGGGCAGGTTCTCCCATAGCGCAGAGTCTTCGGCATCGCCGTAAATCACCCTTCGCCCCTCGGCCAGCAAGTTTTTTAGATTGATAGGGTCGGCATCCAGGCCCAACACCCGCATATCCTGCTGTTTAAAAGCGAGATAGGCCGACATGCCGGTGCGGCCCATGCCCACCACCAGCCATTCCGCGCCCCCGATGCTGCTGGGCAGCCGGTCCAGATGGTCGACCTTGCGTTCAAAACGAACTAGTCCCGGTTCCAGAAAGGAAAAGATACGGTGCGAAAACCGATTCAAGGGCGCGGCAATAGCCAGGGAAAGCGCAACCGCCAGACCGATGACCGCTTCCCACGCCGGGGGAAGCAGTTCCGCCTTGACCACGACACTTGAGGTGATCAAGGCAAACTCGCTGTAGGTCATCAAGGCCAGTGCGGAAACAAAAGCCGTGCGGGCGCGTAACCCGACCAGTAAAAACAACGCGAAGAACAGCAGGCCCTGCAATGGCAATAAAGAGACTAACTCCAAGACCTGTAGGATTTCGTCATAGCCCGGCAAATCGGCCAAACCGATTTGCAGGAAAAAGGCGGCTAAAAAAGTTTCCTTCAGGCCCCAGAGTTTTTTAGACAGATCGTCTATGTCGGCGTGTCCGGCCAGCATAACTCCCATCATCAGCGCGCCGATGTCGCTGGAAATGCCGACCTTTTGCGCCAATACGCCGCCTGCCAAAGCCAGCGCGATGCCCAATAACAATTTCAATTCATCGTTGCGGCTGGCGCTAAGCAGCCGATAGGCCAAAGGGCGAAGCAACGGCAGCAGCAACAGACACAGTGCCCAGGGCGAGGGTTGCTTGTTATTGGCGACAGCCAGCAGGCCGATCGCAACAATATCCTGCAATATTAATATGCTTAACACATCGCGGCCGTACAAAGTGGACAGTTCGCCGCTATCTTCCAACACCTTAATCGCGAGAATGGTGCTGGAAAAAGCCAAACTCACGCCAATCACCAGGCCGCCGGTCACCTGTCCATTAAAGCCAAAGTAGACCAGCGCGGAAACCAGGGTGACGACCAGGAGATGCAAGGTGCCGACGCTAAGCACTTCGCGTCGCAACAGCGAAGAAAGCTTCAACTTCAGGCCGACCGTAAAGAGCAGCAGCTCAATGCCGATATCGGCTAAATGACTGAGCGTTTCGTTAGGCTCAACGCCGGAAAGGTTTAAAACATACCCCGCTATCAGGTAGCCCACCAAGGGGGGCAAATGTAATCGGCTGGTTACCAAGCCTGCCAGATAAGCGGTGCCAACCCAAATTAATTCCATAATAAAACCTGTCCCGATAAGTACAATTACTAATTATGATAGCGTAAATTTTGTTTAAAATGGATCGTCATGTAAATAACAGAATAAGTCTTATAAACGATCAGGAACGTTTTTTCACTTTAAAAAGTTGAAGTTGATGTCACATAGGAGGGCAAGTGCTTAATAAAATAATCCACGACGCTCTCATGATTTGGGTAACTATTGAACCGATTGGGACTGTTGCTCTTTTTGCGGTAATGACTACCCGGCTTTCGCCGAGAGAACGCAGAAAAATTGCAACAAGGGCGATGGCTTATTCGGCTATCATTCTGCTTGGCGCAATTCTTATAGGGCAAATCCTGCTTGCTGCAATGAACATTCAACTTATTTCGTTGCAAATAGCCGGCGGCATCATTTTATTTCTTTTTGGCCTCCAGATGATTTTTGGTCAAGCGAAAACTGCTTTCGGGCAGTTTGAGCCAGGGCATGATATCGCGATATTTCCGCTGGCAATACCCTCCATTGTCGGACCGGAAGCTATTATGGTGGTGATTTTACTTACTGACAATCAACTCTATTCCGTCACCACGCAGGTAATGACTGCGGCTGTAATGCTTGCCGTCCTTCTAGTTACTTACGTGTTAATGCTTCTCGCAGAGCATCTTTTTCGCATCATTGGGCAGAATGGTGCGGAAATATTGGAGCGTATCATGGGAATAATCCTCGCTACACTGTCAGTTGATTTAATTGTCGATGCGTTTGCCAGCATTGCTCAATGGACTATTCCGAAGCCATAACAGCAAGAAAATAAAACATATCAGCAAGAGGGACAATCCGAAAGAACCGTAGCCCTACCTTAACTTAAGCGGAGGATATGACGATGTCTATTAGTGAATTTTGCAATCGCGAAGTGGTGTTCGCGACCAGAGAAATGAGTCTACCGGAGGCGGCACAACTCATGCGCGAGTATCATGTGGGCGCTCTGGTGGTGGTCGACGAAGGTAAGGGAAAGCGGGTGCCGATCGGCATTGTTACAGACCGCGATATTGTCATAAAAGTTATTTCCCAATCCCTAGATCTCGATGATTTTAGTGTAGGCGACATCATGGGGCCGCAGCTGATCAGCGTGCAGGAAAAAGACGGCGTGTTTGAGACGATTCGACTGATGCGCACCAAGGGCATTCGTCGCATTCCGGTGATTAATCAGGAAGGGGGGCTGGTGGGCATCATCTCGGCGGACGACATACTGGATCTTCTGGCCGATGAGATGGCAGAGTTGGCCAAAGTCGCGCCTCGCGAACAGGAGCGAGAGGCTAAAACAAGGGTTTGTTAACATGACGAAAATGCAGGGCGGTTGCCATTCCTCCGCCGGTGCCGGATTAATGAAATTGTATGGCTTAAAAAAAACCTTCATCGCTGATAAACGATGAAGGTCAACCCCTAAACTAGCGATGCTTGGGCGTATCAACTGCCTATCAATGTTCAGCCTAAGCTTTTGAGTGAGCTTTAATTCCGTAAATTGAATAAACAACGATGATGATTAAATAGACGCAAAGAGCAGTTTTAAATTCACTGGGTTTTTCGGCTAAAGCTCGAGGAATCGCATGGCTGTTAACGATATGACTAGCCGATAGCGTGTCCGGTGAATTTGCCTGACTTAGCGATATCCTGTTCGAAGTAATAATCTTCGGCTCTTCCTGAACTTCAATAGCGGAAACATCGAATGACAAGGTTAATACTGCAAGGCAAGTTAATAAGCTTTTCATAATCATTGCTGCCCGCTCATGGAAAGAGAGTTTACTGAAAAAGATAGCGATACGAAACTATTATTGATTTATTTCACTATGAAGGCAACATTTTTATAGGGGACGGGTACGACTGCATCAACGGCTGATATTGTCCGCAACATTCAGCACCTCTTAAAGATTCTCCGTATTCAACAATATCACTTCAATTTCTTCGGTAATTTCTTCCTGGCGGTAAATCTGGGATTTTTTTTGCAGCCGTATGGTTTCGTCATCAAGATGATTGACTGCGCCTTCCAGATGTTGCTGGCGGCTATTGTTTTCGGCCAACAGCGAGATATAAAAAATCTCATGCAGTACCGCAAATAAATAATGGTCGATCAAGTCTGCAAAAAATTCGCCGGGTTCCAGGTTGAGCACAGGCGGGTGGCCGTAATGAAAGGTTATCTGATTGGGCTGGGCAAAAGGGGGGAACACCTGCCGCCGGCGGATTTGGCCAGATGAGTTATCGTGATAAGCAACAGTCAGTTGTAATGCAGGGGCGGATTTGCCGTGCAATGCGCTGATGGTGTCAATCAGGCGATTAATAACCGTAGGCACTTCTTCGGCGACATTGGCGCCTTCAAGTCTCGCGATGACCTCCTTATCTGCGCCTTCCAAGCGGTTGCAAAGCCGGCTGCCGATCGCAATAATGCCGGTATAAGCCTGGCTTGCGATAGCGTTGATCAGGCTTTCGTTAAAATCGCCGCAAAACCCGCGTTCCGAGCCCACCAAGATGCAAACATGCGCAACGTTGCCCTCTGCGGCGGCCAGGCCGGGATAAAAATCCAGAAAATCCAGTGCCGCGCGTTCGATATTAGCCACGGCCTGACCCTGCATGGTTTTAAAACGCTGCAACTTATGAGTTTCCATGAAAGCCAGGATCTTCATTGAATTTAAAATGCTGCGTATCTCCTTTAGCTGGGTAATATGCAGTTGCAGTTCGCGGCTCAGGCTCATGACGATTTAAGCCACTCACTAAGCGTTTGCCGCCACTGCTCAGGACTGCTTTCCATGGTCAGCGCTGTAGTTTTAATGCCCTGCTCGATGCGAACCAAAAGCCCGGCAATGTCTTCAGGAGCCGCCTGGTTAAACAGCCCGGCATTAAACGCGGTCAGCCAACCCAGCTGGAAAAGGTTGCTGTGCGGAACCTGCCGATCCTGTTTTAATAGCTCGCGCAGCAGTCGGCCCCGTTTGATCCGCGCTTCCATTGACGCTTCCAGACGCTGACCGAAACGGGTGAAGGCTTCCAGCTCCAGAAATTGCAGATAATCCAGCTTCATTTGTCCTGCTTGGTCGCGAATACTCATGTCCTGGGCCTTACCGCCTATCCGCGATACCGAGCGGGTAATATCAATGGCCGGGCGAAATCCTGACACAAACAGGTCATTGTCCAGATAGATTTGCCCGTCGGTAATGGAAATCAGGTTGGTCGGAATGTAGGCGGCAATTTCCCCCTGCTTGGTTTCGATAATCGGCAAGGCGGTCATACTGCCGCCGCCGTTTTCGGCATTCAGGCAGGTCGAGCGTTCCAATAAGCGGGAATGGACAAAGAAGATATCGCCCGGATAGGCTTCGCGCCCTGGCGGTCTGCGCAGCAATAAAGACAACTCCCTGTAAGTCCTGGCATGAGTAGATAAATCGTCATAGATAATCAGCGTATCCCGGCCTTGCGCCATCCAGTATTCGGCCAACGCGCAACCGGCGAACGGGGCGATATATTGCAAGCCGGGCAGGGCGCTGGCTTCGGCGACCACGCACACCGTATAGTCCAGCGCGCCATGGCTTTTTAAGGTTTCGAGGGTGCTGACCACCGCAGAGCGCTTCTGGCCGATCAGCACGTAGATGCACAGCACATTTTTATCTTTTTGATTAATAACGGTATCGATGGCGATTGACGTTCTGCCCAAGCCTTCATCGCCGACGATCAATTGCCGCTGGCCTTTGCCTATCGGAATCAGGGTGTCGATAATTTTAATGCCGGTGTACAGCGGTTTATGGACAAAATCGCGGGCGATAATCGCGGGCGAGGCTTTTTCCAGGTTTTCACGCCCTGTATGGGGCGGCGGAAGCAGTCCGTCCAACGGCGCACCTAGCGGATCGACAACCCGGCCGATAAATTCGTTGCCGACCGGTATGCTCAGCGAGTGCTTGGAAAGGCGAACCGTAGTGCCGGCGGTCAGCGCTTCGGTTTCATACAGCAAAATTGCGCCGATGCGGTCGCGGTTAAGGTCGAAGACCATGCCCCGGCTGCCATCGGCAAAAACCAGGATGTCTTCGATAGCCGCCGACGGCAGGCCTTTGATCCAGCTGATGCCGTCGCCGATTGAAACCACCGTGCCCTGTTCGATAATACGCAGCCCCGGCTGATAGTTAGCCAGCCACTCGGCTTGTTTATCCAGCAGACTGCCCTGTGACCCAGGCTCGACAGCGGTTGCAATCTCACCCTCGAACGCGGGGAATACAAGCGCAGTATCATTCGGGCTCATTGGCAATCTCGGCAAAACCGGTCAGTTCATGTTGCAGGTTGGCATTAAGCACCCAGGCCCCGATGTCCATGCGCAGGCCGGAGATCAGCGCTTGATCCTGACGGTATTGAAAATTGAGTTGACTGTTGATTAATGTTCCCAGCTTTTGTTCCAGTTGCCGGCGCATTTCAACAGGCAGCGGATAGGCGCTGGTTATCTTGATAGGCACCGATTTTTTGGTGCCCATCATGGTCAGGCACAGCTTGCAGGCTTCCGGCAAGGTGACCAGGTTGTCCATCAGCAGCGTAAATAAGCGGGCTTCCAGTTCGGGGCCAGCGGAGTGATGCAACAGCATTCCGGCAAATTTTGCGCCGTTGCGCAAGGCCTGTTTTTCGAGCTGCTGCTGTATCTCCCGCCGCTGTTTCGACAGCAACACACGGGCTTTTTGCCGCTCCTGCTCAAGATCGGCATTCAGCTTGTCCAGGTGCGCTTTTCTTTCGGCTTCCAGCTGCCGGTGCAGGGCGCTGATAGCCGTTTGTTTTTCCTGATCCCATAATTTTTGCCGGTTTTCATAAAGGCTGCATTGTTGTTCCGCCTGTATTTTCAGGTTTTTAGCTTCGCTAAGCGATTGGTCGATAAACTGCTTACGCTTGGCGATGACTTCCAGCACGGGCTTGTAAAAAATCCGCTGTAAAATCCAGATCAGGATCAGGAAATTGATGATTTCAAAAATTAAAGTGGATAGGTTGAATTCCATATGCTTTATTGCCGGTTTGGGTGTTCGGTAAAAAACTATTCACCACGAAGACACGAAGGGCACGAAGTCTTAGATAACAAAACGTTTAATGCCATTTTTCAAGAGTGTCTCATTAAAGTTAATTAGTAATCCTACGTTTAAGCCAGTCAATTTCATGTAGGTGAGTATCTGCGCCTCATGAATTTTTTGTAATTTTTCAACGCTTTTCAATTCAATAATCAGCTTATTTTCTACCACAAGATCAATCCTATACCCACAGTCCAGTTCAATGCCCTTATAGGTAACAGGCAATAGTTGTTGTACTGCATAAGAAAGTCCTGCAAGGTGAAGCTCATGCTCTAAACACTTTTCGTAAGTGGATTCCAACAATCCGGCTCCTAAAGTTTTATGGACTTCAATCGCACAGCCGATCACTTGTCTTGATAAATCGTCAAATTCCATATCTTCGTGTCCTTCGTGTCTTCGTGGTGAATTCTTTTTCAATCATTTAAGAACGTATTCAAGCAGCGGATTCCGAAACAGCACAATCAAAATAATAACCAGACAATAGATAGCCAACGATTCGATCATCGCCAAGCCGATAAACAAGGTGCGCATAATCGACCGCTCCGACTCCGGCTGCCGTGATAAGGCATCCAAGGCGCTGCTGATGGCTTTGCCCATAGCCAAGGCAGGGAGCATCACTCCCAGCGCGATACCGATAATAGCGGCGATGCTGGATCCAAGGACAATCGAGGCGATGTCTGACATAAATTACTCCGGTGAATCATGTTGTTGGGATTGTATGGCCCCGGCCACATAGACCAGTGCCAGCATACCGAAGATATAGGCCTGTACCAGCGCTTCAATGATATGCAGCATTAAAATAGGAATTGGCACGAGAAACCCTGCCACCAGCAGTACCAGCAAGGCCGCCATTTCCAGGCTCATGATATTGCCGAATAAACGGACAGCCAATGCCAAGGTACGGGTCAATTCGCTGATAATATGGAAAGGCAGCAAAATCGGGCTGGGGCTCAAGTAATGGCGCAGGTAGTTTTTCAGACCCTGGGTTTTTATGCCAAACCAGTGCACTGAGAAGAACACCAGTATTGCCAGTGCCGAGGTCACTGAAAGATCGCGGGTTGGCGAATGCAAGCCGGGTATCAAACCGATCAGGTTGGCAATGATCAGGAACAGCCAAAGGGTCGCAATAAAAGGCAGGATTAGCCGTCCGTGTTCGGGTGCGACAGCGACGATAGCCTTGTCGATAGCCACTACAATGCTTTCAACGGTAGTTTGTAATTTACCCGGCAGCATTTCCAAACGCCGCGTTGAAAGCCAGGCTAACGCGGTAATGACCAGCATGATGCCCCACGTGGTAATGACGGATGTGGCTATTACCACCGGGCCGAGAGCAAAAGCAAATTCGTTTTCCATGATTTAGCCTGATGTATCGTAAAAAAGCCCTCTCCAGAGGGAGAGGGTTGGGTGAGGGGAATAAAAAAGCTTATTTTATTAATCCCTTTCATCTCTACGTTTCAGAATTGTTAAACGGATACTTTCCATAACGCCTTCAGTATTTTTAAAGACATCATTATTCCAAAAACGACATACTTCAAATCCTCGTTCTTTAAGAAAATCAGTTCTTTCTTTATCATACGCAATTTGGTCAAAATGTTGAGAACCATCCAATTCAATAATTAACTTTAGCTCCAAGCAAACAAAATCAGCAATATAAGGTTCAATAGGGAATTGTCTACGAAATTTCATGTTTAACAATTGTCGGTTCCTTAGCTTTTGCCATAACAAGCGTTCCGCATCAGTTTGGTTTTTTCTTAAAGAACGTGCGTTGTCAGTTAAAGTCAATTAAATTCCCCTCACCCAACCCTCTCCCTCTGGAGAGGGCTTTTTAATCCTTAATCAGAAAGTACACGTTAAAAACTCCGATCACTATGCCTAAGAACAATAAACTGAGCGTCCAGTGCGTCGAGTAACCCTCCACCATGTCGTCCAGCCAGTGGCCTAAATAAACGCCGCCGATAATAGGCAATATCATGACCAGACCCAATGTGCCAAGCGAGGGCAGGTTCGGCCCCTGATCATGTTGTTCCGCTTTTTTGATGCGCTTGACCTGATTTTCAATTTTGTCTTTAAGTTGTTTTTGATTACTCATGGCTACCAACCGGGTTTACGTTTAAGCGACATCATGCGCTTTAGCATGGCCTGTTCCATTTGATGCAGGCTATCCTTGGTTACGCGCAGGTTTTCTTCTTCGGCGATCAATTGCTGCTCCAATAAGGCACTGATCCGCTCAAGATCGGTGTCGATCAGGAAATGCCGGGTGCTGATCGATAGTTCGTTATTGTTGAAATACACAACCGCGCCCGGCAGGGCCAGATATTGCCACTCTTCTGTCTCCAGACGAAAACGCGCCAGACCGAAAACCAAGGTAGTCATAAACCGCGCATGATTAGCTTGAATTCCAAAGCTGCCCGAAGCGTCCTCGCCGACAAACGAGGTAACGCCTTCGATGCGCTGTTCATGGCTTGCATCGAACAGGTTTAGTGCGAATTGGCTCATCCTGGAAAACCCTTTTGCCCACGAAAACCAAAAGTAGGCGCCTTAGGCGACACAAAAAGCACGAAAAATACCATAACGTAGGTTCTTATCTAAAGTCTGGATAATTGGAGCTGTGCCATTTTGTGTCTTTCGTGCTTTTCGTGGATAAACCGCTGTTTTTAGGTTCATAGACTTTCCTGCATCGATCCGCGCATATAACATTGATCTTCGGTTAGCTCGTCATAGCGCCCTGCCAAAAAGGCTTCGCAATCGGTCAGGGTTTGCTCCAGTGGCACCGAAACCCCGGTTTGCTTAGTAGGCTCGGCCAAAACCGCAAACGGCTGGGTCAGATAGCGTTGCAATTTACGGGCGCGCAGAACTATTTTCCGGTCGGCCTCGCCTAATTCTTCGATGCCCAGCATCGCGATAATATCCTCCAGTTCGTGATAGCGCGCCAGATGCTCGCGCACCCCCTTGGCAACTTCATAATGGCGATCTCCCAGGGTATGCCTGTCCATCAGTTTGCTGCTGGAGCGCAATGGATCGACGGCGGGATAAATGCCTTTGCTGGCCTGGTCCCGGGACAGGATAACCGTGGTATCCAAATGACTGAGGATGGCGCTGACCGCAGGATCGGTCATATCGTCGGCCGGAACATAGACCGCCTGCACCGAAGTGATGGCGCCCTGCCGTGTGGACAAGATGCGATCCTGCAACTCGGCGACTTCCGTGGTCAAGGTCGGCTGATAACCCACGGTAGCGGGCATGCGGCCCAGCAGGCTGGAGATTTCGCTGCCGGCCTGAACAAAACGGAAGACATTGTCGACCACAAACAGCACTTCCTTATGCAGCGTATCGCGGAAATATTCGGCATAGGTCAGGGCAGACAACGCGATGCGAAAGCGCACGCCGGGCGATTCATCCATTTGCCCGAACACCAGCAGAGTATCGTCCATGACCCCCGCCTGCTGCATTTCCCGCCATAACTCGTGGGCCTCACGGATGCGTTCGCCGACACCGGCAAAGACCGACACGCCCTTGTGGATCGCGGAAACGGCATGGATGAATTCCATAACCAGCACGGTCTTGCCGACCCCCGCGCCACCGAACAGGCCGGTTTTGCCGCCTTTAACAAAAGGACATAATAAATCGATGACTTTAATGCCGGTTTCCAGAATGCCGCTGATGCCGATGGCTTCGGATAACGGCAGCGGTTTTGCGTGAATATTGCGGAATTCGGTTTCAGGTAATGGCGACAGCCCATCCAGCGGTTCGCCAAAAATATTCAGCAACCGTCCCAAACATTGCTCGGATACAGGGACATGCAATGGCGCGCCGGTGTCGTATACGGTCATGCCTCGGCTTAATCCGGCCGTGCCGTGCAGGGTAATAGCCCGGATATGCCGCTCATCAAGATGCTGGTGAACTTCGAAAAGATAGGTGGAATGATCGAAACAGGTACACAAGGCTTGGCGCAAAGGCGGCAGCTGGATGCAGTCGATAATCACCACCGGGCCATGCACCTCATCAATAGTGCCTATGATTTGGCCGTGTTCCTGTTGTACCTGCAAACTGTCCAATAGCGCCTACTCCAAAGTTGACGAAACAAGTCTTGATAGGAATCTACTTAAAATACACGTGTATGGCAAGCAATTCGCATGGCTCAGCGATAGCGGCAGCACCAAAACAGGCGAGATGGGATTACCCATTCAACGCCTCGCGGAACGGTATGATAGATACTGGTTCGGCGCACGTTGCAGCGTTACAAGTATCCGCCGGACAAGGCGGCGGAAGCGATTGAGCTGGTTATGAAGCAGGCGGAATCGCTGGCGGACTCATGGACATCTTAAATACGGGGATATAAATTTTCCGCTAAGGTTCAAAGCCGGAGTGCAGGCTCTGCCTGCTTTGCAAGCACCAAAAGTAGGCGCTTTACGACTGCAAGGACAGCACCGTAGGGTACGCATCGCGTACCATTTTCAATATTTTTCGCTGGATTAAATTCCTGGATCAAATCCCAAAAAGGTACGCGATGCGTACCCTACTGGGCTAAGTACCTACATCCATGTAGGCAATGCAGGGGCAATTGCCGAGGCAGAGCTTGCACTCCAAGATACCGAAGAACTTTTGCCCGGTTACTTAAAAAGTCTCTTGTAAAGAAATGATGGCCGGATTCAGGGCGCATTGCAGCTCGTCAAAATTAACCGGTTTAACCAGATAATCGTTGAATCCGGCTGTTTTCGCCAGTTCACGATCCTCCGGTCGTCCGTAACCGCTCAGGGCGATCAGGATAGTCGTTTTAAGGTCGGGATGTTGTCTTAGCGCCCGCGCAACCGCGTAGCCGTCCATTCCGGGCAGGCCGATGTCGAGCAGTATGACCTGTGGCCGTTGGGCTTGCGCGACTTCCAAGGCTTCATAACCGTCATGGGCTAACCATACGGTATGACCTTTGCTGACCAGCAACAGGGAAAGGCTCTGGGCTGCATCATAGTTATCGTCGACCACGAGGATGCGGAGCGAACCTTCAACCGGTTTGGAGCTTGGTTGGCAAAGAGCCGGAACAGTCGATGGTAACGGCAGGCCGGGAAGGCGAATAACGAATTCGCTGCCTTTGCCGCGGCCCTCGCTTTGCGCCCATACCTCGCCGCCATGCATCGCCACCAGGCTTTTAACCAGCGCCAGACCAATGCCCAAACCGCCTTCCGCGCGGTCAATGGTGCGGTCCACCTGATAGAACAACTGAAACAGGCCGGACAGCGCCGAAGGAGCGAGGCCGCGGCCGTTGTCGCGGACCCGGAACAAGATATCATTGCCCGCCGGCTCAACGGTCAGCACGATGCTGCCGCCTTCGTCGGTATACTTGGCGGCGTTGTTGAGCAGGTTAGACACGGCCTGCGACAGCCGGACCGGATCGCCTTTGACGTATAACGGCTCAGGCGGCAGGTGTACGGAAAATTCATGGCGGTGAGCATCAATCAGCGGTTGGCTGGTTTCGACCGCCCGCCGCACGATAGCCGACACTTCGAGCGGCTCTTTCTTCAGTTCGATCTTGCCTCGGCTGATGCGCGAGACATCCAGCAGGTCGTCGACCAGCCGGACCATGTGTTCGACCTGGCGGCCAATGACATCGCGGCACCAGGTAAGTTGCGCCTCGTCCAGGCTGGGCAATTTCAGGATATTCACGGCGTTGCTGATCGGCGCCAGGGGATTGCGCAGTTCATGGGCGAGCATGGCAAGGAATTCATCCTTGCGCCGGTCCGCTTCGAGCAAGTCTTTTTCGGTTTGTTTGCGGTCAGTAATATCCTCTACGATGACGCCGAATCCGATGACCTCACCGTTATTATTATGCAAAGGATACCAACTTTCGTTCCAGTAACGTATTACGCCGGGTGCCGATGGGGTTTCTCCGCTGAGCTCATGATTATTTACCGGCGCTCCTGTCGATAGAATCTGATTGACAATCTCTTCGGCAGCAGGCGCCAACATCGGCACGATATCATGGATGCGTTTGCCGATATGTGCGACAGCAGGAAGGCCGTTAATTTCCGCGAGCCTGTCATTGATGAGGCGGTAGCGCAACTCGCGGTCGAGGTAGGCGAAGCCGACCGGCGCTTGGGCTAGCATTCCGTCGAGGATTGCATGAGCTTTGACCAGATCCTCCTCAGCCTTTTTACGCTCGCTGATGTCGAGTACATGCACCACAAATCCGCGCACCTGTCCCTTGGCGTCGAAGTCCGGGGAATACGTCGCGTGAACCCAGCGCGGGCCGCCCTTGAGATACGGTACCTGGAGCTCGAATTCGACCTGTGCACCGGCCAAGACTCGCTGGACGTGATCCTTGACGGTTTGCCAAGCCACCTCGCCGATGACGTCCCGCATGTGGCGGCCCAGTACCCGTTCACCGCTATGGCCGAACCACTGCTCGTAGTTTCGGTTGATGTGACGGTATCGGCAATCTTGGCCAATATAAGACATTAGCGCCGGCGCATTGTCCATGGTCACCCGCAGCAGATCGCGAGCCTGCTCGGCCTCTTGCCGCGCCATTTCCAGTTCGGCCGTGCGCTCGGCCACGCGCTGCTCCAGTGAGGCATTGGCTTCGCGTAGCGCTTTCTTGGCCCGATTCATTTCGGTGATGTCAATGCCGACTTCCATGATCATCGGCGAGCCGTCGGAGTCCGTGAACGGAAAGTCGTGAATCTCGTAATCGTGATCATCCGGACCGGTCCATTTCCAGTTCAGCGGTGCGTTGGTTTTCAGCACCTTGAAAGTTTCGCAGACCTCGCAGGACTCACTACGGCTAAACAGGTAATTATAGCAAGGCCGCCCTTGGGCTTTGCCGTAGCGCTGTTCAAAAAAACGGTTGGCAAAGGTCACGTGGTAATCCTGCGTCAGCAGAATGACATAAGCCGGCAGCGACTGTAGCACGTCATGCAGTCGCTGCCGTTCGGAGTGTACGGCGGTGTAGGCCTGAGCCAGCTCGGCCGTGCGCAGTGCAACCTGACGGCGCAGCTGCCAGGTCCACAGCCCCATCAGCGCCAACAAGCCGGTAGCAGCCAGCGCTGCCCAAATGACATATCTAAGCGGAAAAACCGACGACTCGTCGTAGGGGCCCAGCCGTTTTTTGTAAAGCCTGTCATACTCGCCGTTGGCCTTGACGATAGCCAGGCCCTGATCGAGTCGATCGCGCAACTCGGTGTTGCCTTTGCGTACGGCAAAACAGAATTCCCGCCGGTATTCCTTGAGCAGCGGACCGGGTACGACGATCTTATCCAATCCGAGGTTATATACCAATGCATTACCGGGGCGCATCGGCGCCAGCAATGCGTCATGCTGCCCTGAGGCCAGCAGGCGAAAGCCGTCAGCCAGGTCATCGACAATTACCAGTTGAGTGTTGAAGCCGCGGCTGGCAAGAGCTTCATGAGCGGCATCCGAGCGCAGCACAATGATGCTCATGGCGCGGGCCTGTTCGATGAAATAAAGGTCCGGGCTACCTTTGCGAACGAAGAAGCTATCATAGCCGATGGTGTGAGGCTGGGTAAATTCCGCCTGTTTTTCACGTTCCGGCGTGCGCGCCACTAGCGGCAGGGCGGCGATTTTACCCGTCTTCAGGTTTTGCCAGACGGTATCCCATTCACCGGGATGGAAGGTAACAGGAATATCCATTACTGCGGCAACCGCAGCCAACAGTTCGACGGAGAAACCGGTCGGTTGGCCCTGAGTATCGACATCGGCATAAGGCGGAAAGCCGATTTCAGAACCGACGCGCAAGGGCTGCTGCGCGCTCGCAAAGCCGGAAGAGGCCCAAATGGCTCCAACCAACAGCAGTGCAAATAATCCGCTACGCTTCATAGGGAACAACGCTCTCTGTCATGCCGGAGTGCTGACAGGGTGTACGGTGGGTTGGAAGGTGGATTTGCGGCTGCCTCTGCCGGAAGGCGGGATAATGTTTTCAAAGTCGGGGGTCTCATGGTCGGCTCAGAATTAACGGGCCGTAAGAAATATATCCAGGGTTACAGTAGCAGCTACATTGAACCAAAATCATGCTTGTGCCTGCTTGGTAAAGTGCTTGTTGGCGGCAATCCGCACCGCGCCAGTTTAACCGGGTTGTTCTTAACCTACTGTTTTAATCAAGATATTTAATTGCTTATTCATTAGCAAGCTATTTTTAAGTTTATAGGATATTTATCCGAGAGGAAAGGGGGCTGTAAGAGCTCAATTGGATGGTCGTCAGGCGAAAATGCAGCTTTCAGAGGATCAGAAAAGCTTTATCCTGATTTTGATACGGATCGCTACCTTTGGATGCTGCGACAGCTTACCCGGCTATTTTGTAAATACTCCTGATTTTAGAGGGTGGCGCTATTGCTATTAAAAATAGGCGCATGGTCTTTTCTATGACAATGTTTTGAGCCGTTTAAATCCAGTCCTTTTTCTTGAAAAACCTGAGCAACAATACCGACACGCCGATAAATACCGCCCACAATGCCGGGTAGCCCCATCTCCATTTCAGTTCCGGCATGTATTCGAAATTCATGCCGTAGACGCCGGCGATAAAGGTTAACGGGATAAAAATGGACGCAAACACGGTCAGTATTTTCATGGTTTCGTTCATTTTGTTGCTGACGCTGGACAAATAAATGTCCAGCATGCCGGCGATCAAGTCCCGGTACGATTCCATCGCTTCACTGACGCGTATGACGTGATCGTAAACATCGCCGAAGTAGCGCTTGGTTTTGTCATTGAGCAGCGGGGATTCGCTGCGTTGAATGGAGGCCAGCAGTTCCCGCAACGGCGATACGCTCCGGCGTAAAAAAATCAATTCACGCTTGATTTTTTGGATGGTGTTCAGGGTTTGCGCCGATGGGTTGCTCAGTAATTCGTCTTCGACGGTTTCAATCAGTTCGTCGAAGTTGTCTTGCAGGGCAAAATACTCGTCGACGATGGTATCCATGATGATATAGGTCAGGTAATCGGTGCCAAGGTTCCTGATTTGGCTTTTATCGTTGTTAAGCCGGCTGAACAGGGGATCAAATATCTCATCCGGCTTTTCCTTAAAGGTGAAAACAAACTTATTTAACAGCAATAAGCTGACCTGTTCGTATTCGACATTAAATTCATCCGCCAGCGACAGCGCTTTTAAAACAATATACAAATAATCATCAAATTCCTCGAATTTCGGGCGCTGATGCGTGTTAAGAATATCCTCAAGGATCAGCGCATGAATGCCAAAATGCCAGCCGATCGCGTCGATAACCGAGACGTCTCTAAGGCCGTCGATAATGACCCAAGTGACGGTATCGGTGCTTTGGTAGGGCAGCAGTTCGTCAATGTTCTTGATGGTGTGCCGGGTTAGCGTTGCTTTGTTGTAATCAATGACGGTAATTTTATGTTCGTGTTCATGCACTTCGCCAACATGAACCAATGAGCCGGGCGGTAAACCCGATTTGTCGGAAGCGGAACTCAGTGATTCGGGCATGGCTTATCCTTATTTAATAAATATTTTTATCCGCTTGCTGTATTCAAGCATAATGGCGCACATTTTACAGGTGTTCGGGCAGTTGTTGGGTCAAAGTATAACTTTAGGGTAAGGCTTTACACAGATGATACATAAACCAATGTTGGGCTGGCGCGAATGGGTGGCTCTGCCGGAACTGAATCTGCCGGAGATTAAGGCAAAAATCGATACCGGGGCCCGATCATCGGCGCTGCATGCGTTCGCTATCGAGCCTTATCGAAAAGGCGGGGAACATTGGGTGATGTTTGCCATCCATCCCATGCAAAAACGCTCCGATGTGGCGGTTGAATGCCATGCGCCGGTTAAAGATCGCAGGCTGGTCATGGATTCCGGCGGACATACGCAACGGCGCTATGTGATAGAAACCCAGATGATTTTGGGACAATCGCTCATAAAAGCCGAAGTGACGCTGACCAATCGCGACACCATGAGTTTTCGTATGTTGCTGGGGCGCACGGCGATGGATGCGCGTTTTACGGTTGATCCCGGCGCATCGTATTTACAGGGGCGGCCGGATGCGGCTGAATGTCAGCGATTGCTGACAGCAAAGGGTGTATAGTTCCCGGTAATTTAACCGCTGTTGATGATATTTTTTAGAGTGTTATGAGTAAGAAAATTAAAACCGCATTTGTCTGCGACCAGTGCGGAGCCGATTATCCTCGCTGGGGCGGTCAATGCACTAGCTGCGGCGAATGGAATACCATCAAGGAAGTCAGGCTGGGCGGGTCGGAACGTAATAAAAGCTCGGCCGGTTATGCCGGAAGCCGATCCGAGGTTAAATTATTATCGGATGTTAATCTTTCCCAGGCGGAAAGAATTTTTAGCGGAATTTCCGAATTCGACCGCGTTCTGGGCGGCGGGATTGTCTGCGGCAGCGTGGTGTTGATCGGCGGCGCGCCTGGGGCGGGCAAGAGTACGCTACTGTTGCAAACCATTGCCAATATTGCCGCGCGCGGCGTCAGCGTGCTGTATGTTTCCGGCGAAGAATCGCTGCAACAGATTGCCGAACGGGCGCACCGGCTCAAGCTGCCTGCGGACAAGATCATGATGCTGGCCGAAACTTCGGTGCAGCGTATCTGCGATGTGTTGGATGAAGTCAAGCCGCAAATCCTGGTCATCGACTCGATTCAGGTGATGCATACCCAAGATACCGAATCGGCGCCGGGGTCGGTTTCGCAAGTCAGGGAATCGGCCAGCTACTTGACCCAATACGCTAAAAAGCATGGCGTATCGATTTTTATGGTGGGGCACGTCACCAAAGATCAATCGCTAGCGGGGCCTATGACTTTGAGCCATATTGTCGATACCCAGGTGATGTTGGGATCAACCGATGATGCCCGGTTCCGGGTGTTAAGGGCAGACAAGAACCGATTCGGCAGCGTCGGCGAATTGGGTTTTTTCGCGATGGACAGCACCGGACTCAAAGAAGTTAAAAATCCCTCGGCGATGTTTTTAAACCGGCCCGACAAGCCGTCTTCCGGCAGCGTGGTGACCGTGCTGTGGGAGGGGACGCGGCCGCTGTTGGTGGAAATTCAGGCGCTGGTGACCGAATGCCAGTACGGCAATCCGCGGCGTTTGGCGGTGGGCTTTGATCAAAATCGTCTGGCAATGCTGCTGGCAGTGCTGTCGCGGCATGGCGGCATTTTTACCGCCAATGATGAAATTTATGCCAACGTGGTCGGCGGCATAAAAGTCACGGAAACCAGTTCCGATTTAGCCATCGTGGTCGGCGTTGTGTCCAGCCTGAAGGATAAAATCATTCCGCATGATGCGTTCTTTTTTGGGGAAATCGGCCTGAGCGGCGAAATCAGGCCGGTAGCCAATGGCCATGCGCGGCTTAACGATGCGGCAAAACACGGCTTCAAGAAAGCGGTTATTCCCAAGGCAAACGTGCCTAAAAAAACTATCGAGGGTTTAGAGATTCATGGCGTTTCCATGCTTTCCGAGGCGTTGGACGTTATTTCAGAGATGTAAGGCCCTGATCCGGCTGTTTCTTGTTGGACGAAAGCCGTATCCTCTTAAATGTGTTGCGTCTATGAATTCAAACCGTTAAAAGCCGGTAAGGTCTTCAATAATCAGTATCAGTGAAATTTAGTTCTTTCATAAGTTTCTGTTTTCAATTGAAGACAGCCCAAGTTATTTAATTAAGCTTTGCGAGTGCAAGGCGTGAGAAGTGAATATGCACAAAAAGAAATACCAGTTAAGGCCGGGTAATCCCTATCCTTCCGGTGCCAGAGCTAAAACGAAAGGCATTAATTTTTCCATTTTCAGCCGCTATGCGACGCATGTCGAACTGTTGCTTTTCGACACGTCAGACTGCGATGAACCCTTCCAAACCATCGTGTTGCAGGAAGATATCAACCGAACTTTTTTTTCCTGGCACGTTTATGTGACCGGGTTGCCGGTTGGCACATGGTATGCGTGGCGCATGGACGGGCCTAATCATATCCGTGAAGCGGGATTGCATTTTGATAAAAACAAGCAACTGATTGACCCTTGGGCGCGTGCGGTCAGTCATAAACGATGGAGCCGCAAGGCGGCGTGCCTGCCGGGCGACAATAAACTGACCGCGATGCGCTGCGTTGTCGTCAACGACCGTTATGATTGGGAAGGCGATGTGCCGCTGCGCATTCGTAGCGAAAGAGCCATCGTTTACGAACTGCATGTCGGCGGCTTTACGCGGCATCCTTCTTCAAAAGTCGCCAATCCAGGCACTTTTGCCGGGCTGATTGAAAAAATTCCTTATCTGCAAGAACTCGGCATTACCCACGTTGAGCTGTTGCCCATCATGGCTTTCGACGAGCAGGATGTGCCTGTCCATACCACCGATCTGGGCTTGAAAAATTACTGGGGTTACAGCACGCACAGTTTTTTCAGTCCGCATCCGGGTTATTGCGTGACTCCGGAACAGGGCACGCATGTGCAGGAATTTCGAGACCTGGTCAAGGCGCTGCACCGGGCCGGCATCGGCGTGATTATGGACGTGGTGTTCAACCATACCGCAGAAGCGGGCGCAGAAGGCCCCATTATTAATTTCAGGGGCATTGGCGATGATATTTTTTATCATCATGACAAGTTCGACAAGAGCATTCTTCATGACTATACCGGCTGCGGCAATACGGTAAACGCCAATCATCCTTTGGTATCCAACTTTATTATCAATTGCCTGGAATACTGGGTCAGGGAAATGCACGTTGACGGTTTTCGCTTTGATCTGGCCAGCGCGCTGGCGCGAGGGGAGAACGGTGAAGTGCTGCAAGATCCGCCATTGCTCTGGGGTATCGAGCTTTCAGAGCAACTGTCGAAGACCAAGTTGATTGCCGAGGCCTGGGATGCGGCCGGGCTGTATCAGGTCGGCAGTTTTCCCGGTTACCGCTGGGGCGAATGGAATGGTCGATACCGCGATGTTGTCCGGCGTTTTGTGCGCGGCGATACCGGGTTGGTCAACGAGCTGGCAACCCGCCTATGCGGCAGTAACGACCTGTACGAACACAAAGGCCGATTGCCGATCAACAGCATCAACTTTGTAACCTGTCACGACGGTTTTACGCTGTATGATCTGTTCAGTTATAACGAAAAGCATAATTACGCTAACGGCGAATATAACAAGGATGGCTGCAACAATAACTTAAGTTTCAATTGCGGCATCGAAGGAGAGACCGAAGATTTAAGTATTTTGGCATTGCGCCGGAAACAGGTGAAAAACGCTTTCGCCATCCTGTTGCTCAGTCATGGGGTTCCGATGCTGCTGGCAGGCGACGAGTTGCTGAACACTCAGCGCGGCAACAACAATTGCTACTGCCAGGATAGCGAGTTGTCCTGGATAGATTGGGATATGACCGAACAACATGCCGATATGCTGCGCTTTGTCCAGCTCATGATAACGCTGCGTACCCGGCATGCGTCCATCATGCGGCGGCGCTTTTTGGCCGGAAGACACAATGACAGGGGCATAGCCGAAATTCAGTGGCACGGCATTGAACTCAACAAGCCGCTATGGGGTAATCATGACGCGAAATTTTTGGCGTTTACCTTGGCCGGCGTTGAAGATGACGACCCCGATCTGCATGTTGTAATGAATATGTCCGAACAACAAGTTTACATTGAACTGCCGGTGATTCCCGGCCGTGCATGGTGTTTGGCTTTGGACACAGCGCTGAAGTCGCCTCAGGATATCGTGCCGAGACAAGACCAACAACCGGTTCACGAAAACCGTTATTCGGTCAATGCCCGGAGTGTTGTGGTTTTTGAGAATGTGGAATACTGAATTGTGTTTTTGCTGACCGGAACGGACTTGTTATCCGTTCCGGCTTTCATTGTTTAACAAGCACAACAAAACCGTTGGCAGGGATTCGCGCATTGATACGGCCTTGGTCGAACCAGAGGCTTGCCCCATAGTTTCCCTGATTTTGACCGTCGTACGTTGTTTTGCCCGATTTTTGATAGCATTGCGCAAAAGGCCGGAAATTATGCGTATAAAAAGTTGCCGCATTAAGCTGCAACCAAACTATAGGGATGTGCCGCCAGTAGAAAATGCCGGTGCGTTTCCAGTGTAATTAAATCCGTAGCTAGACCCTGTGGAATTTACTACGTATACTTGGGAAAAGTTGCTTTTTTAGGTCATCTTTAATCTAAGAAAAAAGATGGGTTAGGTGTAAGGAAGCATTTTAGATAGGGCAATCGTAACGGTTAAGATGGTGATGACGTTTTTGCATTCAGGATACAATTCCAAAATCAGCCTGTCGGCGAGTGAAGTACTTGAAATAAGCCAGGAAATCAGCCGTAATTTTACGCCATGCTTTTCAAGCGGGATGCCGGAGCTTGCTGAAAAAATCAGGCTTTCGCCAAAGGAACTGCTCGATATCGGAGATGAGATTAGCCGGAGCTTTGCACCCAAGGCGTCCCACAATATTCCCGAAGTCACCCTTTTGCCTGTCGATCCCGGACACCTTTATGCCTACTGGAACCTTGGAGAAAACCGGGAAAACGCCGCGCCTGACAACGAGGACAAAGGCCCTCTTACCTTAAGGATTTATTCGCAACCTGAGCAAGAACAGACCGCTACCGAAACGGTAGCATGGTTCGACATTGCCATTGACAGTCCCAGCCCTCGGCACCAAGTATCCCTGCCCAACCCGGTTAATGAAACGGCTTATTCAGCCGCCATTGGCATCTGTTGCGAAGAGGATGGTTTTATCGCTTTCGCGCACTCGAATATTATTCATGCCCCTCATGCAGGGGCAACGTGGCGCCAAGGTCATGAAAACGCCACTTATTGCCTGGGCAAAAACGCCTCAGGCCAGGGAATCAGCAAATCAACGTGATGACAAAAAGCTTGCCTCGTTCCGATTACGCTTCTTGTCAGCAAGGAATGCTGAGTATTATTCTTCACGCCCATCTTCCCTATGTGCGTCACCCTGAACATGACAGTTTCTTTGAGGAGAACTGGCTGTTCGAAGCCATAACCGAATGCTATCTGCCGCTGATCGGCGTACTTGAGCGGCTACACGCGGATAACGTCGATTACCGGCTGACGCTGTCATTGTCGCCGACGCTGATTGCCATGCTGCGCGACGAGCTGCTGCAAACGCGGTACCTGAAATATCTGCATAGCCGGCTGGAGTTGGCTGAAAAGGAAATTATCAGAACCCGCAAACAGCCGGAATATCAAAAACTGGCGCGGCTCTATCGCCGCTTTTTCCTGGATGAGCTAAACACTTACCAAGAGCTTTACCACGGCGATTTGCTGTCGGCTTTTAAAAAACACCAGGCCACCGGCAAGCTTGAGCTGATAACAACGGCCGCGACCCACGGCTTTTTGCCGCTACTGAATGTCAGCGAAACCGCAGTCCGCAACCAGGTCAATACCGGCATCGCAACGTTTAAAGCTAATTTAGGCTGCGCCCCGACCGGTTTTTGGCTGCCTGAATGCGGCTATTATCCGGGCCTTGAGACGGTGCTGGCCGATGCCGGTATCAAGTATTTTTTCGTCGATAGTCACGGCGTTATGGATGCCAGCCAGTCTCCCCGTAATGGCGTTTATGCGCCGCTGGATTGCGGTAACGACGTCGCGGCGTTTGCGCGCGATCCTGAGTCATCAAAGCAGGTCTGGAGCGCAAAGGAAGGCTATCCGGGCGATTTCGACTACCGGGAATACTACAGCGATATCGGTTTTGATCTGGATTTGGATTATGTCGCGCCCTATATTCTCGACGGTAAAACCCGCATCAATACCGGGATAAAGTATCACCGCGTGACCGGCGGGAACCTGCCCAAGCAGATTTATAACCCGAGGCAGGCCTTGGCAAAGGCGTATGAGCATGCGCTGGATTTTATCGGTAAACGGCAACATCAAATCGATCGGCTTGGCGCTGCGATGGACAGGCCACCCATTATAGTTGCGCCTTACGATGCCGAACTGTTCGGCCATTGGTGGTTCGAAGGTACGCACTGGCTGGAATGCGTGCTGAGGCTGGCAAGCGAAGATAGCAACGGCGTCCAGCTCGCCAGTTGTTCGGATTATTTAAAACAGCAGTCTCCGGCTCAGATCGCAACGCCAGCTGCGTCAACCTGGGGCGATCAAGGTTATTCCAGCTACTGGATCAATGAAACAAATGACTGGATTTACCCCTTGCTGCACAAGGCCGAACAGGAGATGGAACAATTGGCGCGGGATCTTCGAAGAGTGGCGGTTACTCCATTGCAGAAGCGAGCCTTGAATCAGGCGGCCCGGTCGATTTTGCTTGCCCAAGCTTCCGATTGGCCGTTTATCCTGAAATCGGGGACAACTATCGATTATGCGAACAAGCGTGTTACCGATCATCTGGCCAGGTTTAACTATTTGCACGACAGCATTCGCAAGAACAGGATCAATGAGCGTTACCTGACCGCCCTTGAGATTATGGACAATATTTTTCCTGACATTGATTTTCGGGATTACAATCCTTCAAAAGTAGGGGCGGATTATAAACTTTAATACACATCAACTTAAAGCAGAGCACCACGAAGCTAAAAGTAGGCGTCTCTAGGCGACACGAAGGACGCGAAGTTTTATCTTAGCTAAGCTTCGTGTCCTTCGTGTCCTTCGTGTCTTCGTGGTGAATCAATCTACTATCTTTCCTTCTGACCTGCATTTCAGGCCAGCAATCACCGGAGACAACGGATGAACAAGATCCAACTGCTGTATGTTGAAAATGTGATTAGCCGGAAAAAGGAAAGCGCTCAGCAGACGCTGAGCTTTTTTATGCAGGTGGAAAACGACAGTTACGACAAACGGGTTGACGTGGTTTGGTCGGGTGAAGACGGCATCTGGCAAACCCTGCCTGCAAGCTATCACAGCAACTCGGGACACGCTAAAGAGTACTGGCAGGCCCGGATACACTTTCATCCTGCTCCGGATAAGTCGCTGCCCGGTAATATCGAGTTCGGGTTGCGCTACCGGGCCTCTAATGCCGAGCACTGGGACAACAATCAAGGCTTGAATTATTCCAGCCAAGCCGACTCAGGCATCATGCTGGCTGGTGCAGTCCCGGTTTTGAACATCGATTTTGCAAGCAAGCTGGATGACGGACAAAAAAACATCCCGATCACGGTTGCTGTCGATGGCTTTGACCCTGCCGACAAAGTCACTGTGCACTGGACGACGGATAACTGGCAGCACACTCAAATCACCCTTTGCCATTTTAAAAGGAATTGCTGGGACAAAGCGGCGCTCAGCAATGCCAGAAATCCCAATCAGTACGGCGTTGCAATCTGGAAAACCTGGCTTAGAATCGGTCAAGCGTTTCGCTTGGAATACAGCATCTGTGTTGAGCGCAACGGCCAGCTTTTTTGGGACAATAACCACGGCCTTAACTACTCGCTCAGCCACGAGCCGCTAAAAGTTATGATCCTTAACCTGCACTGTTATCAGGAAGATAACCAGGATTATAAGTTTTCCCAAATAGCCAAGGCGATTGACGAACTGAATGTTGGCGTGGTTTGTTTTCAGGAAGTGGCTGAACTTTGGAATGACGGGGCAGGGGACTGGCAGACAAATTCCGCAAAAATAATCAATGATCGCCTCGCTACGCCCTACCATCTCCATACCGACTGGTCGCATCTGGGCTTTGGCAAGTACCGCGAAGGCGTTGCCATTTTAAGCAAGTATCCGCTCATCAAACAGGATGCCAAGTATGTGTCGGCCAGCGATGATATCCACAATATTCATTCCCGAAAAGTGGTCATGACTCAAATCAAGGTGCCTTATATCGGGCGGGTGAACGTCTTTTCGGTGCATTTAAGCTGGTGGGAAGACGGCTTTGCCGAGCAATTTCAATGCTTGTGCGAATGGGCCGAAGCCAAGCATTCGGCTCAGGTCAAAGCCACCTTGTTGTGCGGCGATTTTAATATTGCCGGCGGCTCGACCGGCTATCATCTGGTGGCCGATGGACACCAATATGATGACCAGTATTTAGCGGTCAATTCGCAGGGCGTGTTTGAAAAAATATTCAGGGTCAATGACGCTCACTGGCAAAATTATCCGAGCGATGATTATCGGATTGATTATATATTTTTAAATAAAGCCAGTGACCTGAAGGTTACTTCCGCGAAGATCCTGTTTACCGAGTCGGATTATGGGAGAGTTTCCGATCATTGCGGTTATTTTATGACGTTTGAGCCTAAGATTTAAAACAGGAGTGCAGGCTTCGCCTGCCAGGCAGGCGAAGCCTGCACTCCGCAATGTTCCACAGAGACCTTATGTATTAAAGATGGGAGCGCTAGTCTTAAGCAGCGCATGGACATGAGACAAAATTGCAAGCTACAAGTCTTTACCCTTATGGAGATAAACCTATGCAGATAGCTGAACACTACGCTTCGCCCATTCATGGCAACCTGGGCGGTTCTTTTCAAAGAGTGAACGATTTTAATGACAAATTCTACATCCGCTGGGGAAAAATAGATTTTGATGTGTTTTACGGCGTTCAGGCTAATGTCAAGGTTATCTTAAAAGTCTACCGCGATGCGGTATGCGAAACCTACATCGTCGATACCGATGCTTATGATATTCATTGGGACTGTCACAAACGCTCTACGCGGGACTTTTATATTCACCCGTTTTCAAACAACTTCGGCCAAATTAACTGCATTAAGTTCGCCTTTATTGTGCATCTGGATGAGCGCTCGATCGCCTCCCAGAACGAATATATCTTTATGGACTGGCACCAGATTCAGGGTGACCAAGCGCAGTATCGAAAAATTACCGGGGATTGGGCAACCCCCAGCAGTTACCGGACTCATGAGTTGAATGCCGGCGAATTACAGAGCGATGTGGATTGGTATAACCATCATTTTGAAGCCTTGCAACTGGTGCCCAAATTCACCAAGGGGCAGCAGCACCATCCTTATCACCCCAAGCGTTATATTCACGACCTTATCGACAAGGTAATCCGCTGCAAGCACGAGCATCCGGGGCGCTTATGCACGATAAAAGTCAGCGTGGATTGCATTGACGACCATGATTTTATTACCCATTTGCTAAGCGCCAGCGACCAGGGGGTATTGGTGCAGTGCATCGTTGATTGGCGCAAAATGACCCTGACCAACAGCCAAAACTATGCGCGATTGAAGCGTTCGCGGGTTGAATTGATCGGCGTTTTTTGCAGTCCCAAGCATCACCTGATCGAAGTGGAACCGGATATGCACACCAAATTCATCATTTTTAATGACGAAGACAGCATACTGGGTTCATTCAATATCACTTTCGATCGCTGGTGGGCTAATTGGGAATCGGGCATGACCTTCCACTCCAAAGGCATCTGCCGTCTGTTGGATAACATCTTTCAAAGCCAGCGCGGCGGCGTCATTCAAAAATACGGTATTGATCCATTAAGCCATTTCAACTTGCTTTATACCTTCGGTCGGCACGTCATGCTTAACGGCAAGCCCTATCGTCCTCATCATGCCATATTGGCGGAAATACACCGCGCCCGGCATTCGATCAAGGTGTCATTGTTTTTGATTGGCGATTTGTTGGGAGATCATCATGATAGCGTGGTCAATGCATTGATACATGCCAAGAACCGAGGCGTCTATGTGCATATTTTACTGAACGGCCATCTTGCCAGACAGGGCCGTGTCGGTATAGAACGGTCGATGCACGATGAACTGAATCGGCCATTGTTGCCAACAGTAGACCGGTTAAAGCATGCCGGTATTCCGGTAGGTTTGATTTACGGGCAAGACGACCATCCAGTGCCGTATTCCCCGGTCCATTCCAAATATTGCATTATTGACGACTATATCGTTATAGAAGGCAGTTTCAACTGGTACAACACCTCGGTTTTTTCCCATGATTTACTGGTCGTAGCCGCCAATCACGACGTGGCACAGCCTTATCTGTATGAGTTTGAGCAAATACAGCGGTCGTTCAGGGTGTATTATTGAATCGGTTTGCCGTTGGCTGTTGGGAGGTTTTTTGTGTTGTCCAGTAGACCGGTTAACAACATTTGTAACTATTCAGCCACAGATCAACACGGATTAAACAGATAAGGCGAAAGGCGAAAGGCGAAAAATTGAAAAAATTCTTAAACATCAATGCAAGCTATTTTTGCCCTTTGCCCTTTGCCCTTTGCCTTTCGCCTTTTACCTCTCTTTAGTGTGCATGTGTGGCTGAATAGTTACAAAATAAGACTTCCAGGATGATTGATTTGTCGTTTCACACTGGGATGATGAATATGCACCGATTTTCTATATTCGCGGCGCTTTACTTGGGAGATGCGGGTTAAACCTTCCAGGTTTTAAAAACCTGGAAGGTCTGCCGCCCGCTTACAGATCGCTTCACCGTCTCCTTTCGCGCGATTGCTACAAAAGGCCGGTATCCGCCTGCGCGTCGTCATCGAATTGGTGGTAACGACTGTAAATAACCGCAACGGCCGCAAGTACCATTAGCTGCCAGATGTAACTATCGAAATATGCGACGCAAACAGTTATCAGGCCCAGGAATAACCCGGCAAAAATACAGCGCCAGCCTCTTTTTATGCCATCCAGATAAGTCGTTAACGCCAGTATTAACAGCACGATCAAACCGGCTTCTTCGTGAAATATTCTTCCTGAATTGTGGTAGGCGTAAATCACAATGCCCGCGCACAAGCCGCCTGACCAATGCAGCAGCCGCTCGATAAGCGCTTTGAGGTTATCGCCATGCTGCTTGAATCGATAATAGCCGGGAGTGATGGCGATAGCGGTAAACAGGAACATCATCGCAAACCAATAATCGTGGCTGGTATGCCGATAGGTATAGCCGATGTAGGCACCGAGCACCGACAAAAGTAAACGTAGCGTAAAAAGATTATGAGTTGATAGCAGGTTCTGTTTGTTCATGGATGATTTCTCAAGAGAATGGATAACGAAAGGCGGTTACCGACGCCCAAGCTGGAGAGACTGTAAAAGTATTATCAAAATCATTTTAAAAACCTATTCACCACGAAGCCAACAGTAGGCGCCTTTAGGCGATACGAAGATCATGAAGGAAAAATAATTATTTAAACTCAATGTATTGAAAACTTCGTGTCCTTCATGCCTTCGTGGTGTAATGCTTTTGCTTTTGTTCTAAAACGAATACTTTCACAGTCTCTGGAGCTTGGGAATCAGCGAAAAAAATCGACGGAATAGATAGACTCTCGGCAGATAGACGAGGCTGAGCATCAGTAATGCCAACAAGGCCGGTTGCCAGCGAATATCGGTCTGTACAATTTTTTCAGTCGCCAGTTTAGGGTTTTGTAATGCCAGGCTCAGGTTTTGCAAGTCGGTTAAGCGGGCGTAAGCCAAACCGGATTCGGCACCCAGGTTTTCCAAATAGGTTTCATGTAAAGCGCTTAAATGCTCGTTGCCTGTGGCGGCTTCGTTGCCGAACGGGGCGTTGCGTGCGTTGTAGCCTTTGATTTGCGACGGGTCTAAATTGGATTGCCCGAACGAAGAGCGGTGCGGTACGTCGCCCTGGGCATAAAATCCGGTTTGTTTGCCCAGGCTGTCAAACTTGGGGATAGGCACAGCCTGCAAGCCGCCGACGCCGATAATCATGCCTTTTGCTTGTCCCTTTATCGTGGAAAAATCGGTTGGGTAATTGGGATTAACGGGCGGCGCTTCCTGGCCGTCGGTAATGAAGATCACCGAACTGTCGCTTTTTTTGAGCATTTCCAGCGTACTCAGCAGACCTTTGGCGATATTGCTGTCTGCCGCCCAGGCCATGCGCCAGTCGACTTTGCTGATGGCGGTGTCTATTTCCGTGTACGCCGAACAAACTTCCAGCGGCTCGAATAACAGGGTTGAGCGCCTTTCGGTAAACAGGCCCAGGCCGACTTTGGATTCGCAAGGCAGTTTTTGCAACAGTTCGCGCAAAGTTTGCTTAACAAAATGCAGGCGGCTGACGGCTTGGTTGTCTTGTTGGTAGTCGGTCGCATTCATGCTGCGGGTGATGTCGATAATAAAGGTGTAGTTGTAGGTTGGCGTTTTTTGTTGCTTGCTGGGGTATAGGAACAGCACCAGCATCGCTAAAACCGCCAGCAGCAGGCACCAGGTTCGATAATCTTTTAATGTTTTGCTCATTGTTTTTTCCTCGTTCCCACGCGCCGCGTGGGAATGCCGTGCCGGACGCGCTGCGTCCCGTATTTGTGCAATGCGTATTTCTATATGTTGACCGTGATTCGCGGCGCAGCGCGCCTTGACTGCGTTCCCACGCGGCGCGTGGGAACGAGATGGAAAAATATCTAAACTCAAGGCAACCCACGCGGAAACCCCGGCACTGTCGTCCACAACTGAGATTTCTGCTGTGTGGGTTCGTCGTCCGGCATGTCGCCCCTGTCCATTTCCGGCAGTAAACGCATGGCGACTTCAAGGTTGTATTTGGCATCCCAGTCTCTGCTGTTTAACGCCAAAGACTGCCGGTAGGCCTGTTTCGCCAATCCGGCCAAAGGCATTGCTTCGTTGATATTCATGGCTAAGGCCTGCTGTATGGCTTGCTCCAGATACAGGTTACCGAGGTTGTAGCGGACTTTGGCCTGGAAGTTCCGGTCGCCTTTGTTCATAATCAGACTCAGGGTCGACAAGGCCTCGTCGTAGCGGTGTTTTTGTTTAAAATAAAAAGCCCGCGCCAGTCTCAGTTCCGGCTCGCCGCCAATCACTTTATTAACGGCCACATCCTTGCCCGAAACCAATTGCCGGATTAAGTCATTGTTTTGATGGATGCCATACAACGCGCCGGCGCTGTAAACGAAAGCCGCTAAACTGAGCGCCAACGCGGCCCACAGCGTTATATGCCTGATCGTTCTTATCATCGTTTGACCTCAAAAAATTTAACGCCCAGCAGAACCAGCAGCAAGAAGGCCGCTACGTTGTAGCAGGCTGCCGACAAGTCCTGTTTGGGGATGCGTTCGAAATAGTGCATCGGCAGGTTTTCCAACTGGTTGATGTCGGCAATCGCCTGCTTTAACGCGTCCGGGCTTTCCGCTTCATAAGCCTGATAGGGGCTGCCGAGCCCCAGGAAAAACTTGTGCAGATACAGTTCGGGCATGGCTTGGGCATTATCGTCCCGGCTGTCTTCAGGCTGATCGAAAATGCCGGGGCTGCCTGCAGTGCGCAGGAAAATCCAGTACAGGCGGACTTGCTGTTGTTTAAACCATTCGCGCAATTTCTGTTCGCTGTCGTGATCGATTGCCGCCGCCCCGTCCGAAACCAGCAGCACGATACGTGAGCCGGTGACCGGTTGTTGTTCGAAAAATGAGATAGCCATGCCCAAGCCTTTGCTGACATGGGTAAAACCCAGCGCCGGTGTCGCGGTCGCGGCAATCGCCGCCTGTACCGCGTTTTTGTTTTCGGTCAGCGGCATTACAAACAAGGGTGAGGTGCTATATTCCGCGACCCCGATTAAATCGGTTTGCCGTTGTTTGACAAAATCGGTCAATAACCGCCGTGCGGCCGTGGCTTTGGATTCCTCAACACCGTTCGGTGCGCGTCCTGCAAAGGTGTTATCCATGCTGCTGCTGCGATCGAGCAATAACACGATATGCGCGCCGTGACCGATCCTTTCCCGGCTTTGTTCGGTGCGATGCAGGCCCGCCATGCCCAGCACCAGTCCAGCGATGGCCGCCATGGCGCATAGCCGTAAACAACAGACGATAAAAACCGACAGCGTGTCGCCGGGTATCAACGCCGTCCACGGCGCGGGGCTGGTACGCATGCCGCTATTGAACAGCGGCAACAGGGTGAGCAGCAGGCCTGTCAAAGCCCAAGGGGTATTAACCGCCAAATTCATCGGCTGCCCCGCTCGATTTTCCGGCATTGTTCGCAGAGGTCTTTTAGTTGTTGTAAATCCTGCGCGACAACAATCATGCCGTCGGAAAAAAAGTAACGATTGGAGTAGGTGAAAAACCAAAGCAATTGGGCGTTTATTTGCAGATACTGCGGATTGCGCCGGTAAAAATCGCTCAGGCGGTTAGCAAACAGCGGCTGTCCGTTGAGGCTGTTCAAGGCCTGATGAACAACGGTCAAGGCTTGTTCCATGTCGGCTTTGGACAGTCCCGCCAGTTTGCGTAATGCCCGTTTAAACACGGTGCGCCGCGGCATGCCGGGAAAGCATCCGTATAAATAGCCCAGATAGACTGCTATCAGTACGGCAACGCTCAGGCCGGCGGACAAGCCGTACAAGGCATGGGTATTTGTTAATAACGGCGGCTGGATGTCGGGGCGCATGTATTCGCCTTGTTCGCTTTGGCGCGCGATCAACTCCCTGAGCGGGGACAGCGTAAAAGTCCAGGCGGGGACGTTTTGGCTGATGCTTTTTTCGCCCTGGCTGAGCTGCACGGTAAAGCCGGGCAGGGTTAACGATTTAACCTCCAGCGGCGCGTAAAAAACCTGGTACAGCAAGTCGATTTGATAATGCTGCCCGCTTTGTTTGACCGTGACCTGATTCAGGTTAAGCCAACGGTTGATTTGGCCTTTGGCGGGTAAGCTGCCGGGTTGCAAACTGATGCCCGAGCGGGTTTCGATCACGATGCGTTGGGGGATTTCATCGCCGTTAACGTAACCGAAAGGGCGCGGCGTTTCGACGTTAAAATAGCTGGCCGGCTCGTCGATCGAGCCGGAACAGCCCAGCAGCGACAACACCAGGATGAACAGGATTCTCATGCGACCCTCTGCTGCAAATGACGATTAATGGTTTGGGTGTTGTAGCCTTCGGTAATAAACAACGGCTCATTGCCAAAGGCCCTGAAGATATGTTTCAGGTCGTGTTGGCGTTGCCGGTAGGTGGCGACTATTTTTTGCCGCAAGGCCGGACGCATGAACAGCGTGCGGGTCGCATGGTTTTCCATGTCCTGGAAAGAAATAAGGCCCCAATTGGGCAAGGCCGCGTATTCGTCCTGATTCCATAGCACCAGCGGGATCACATCGTGAGCCTGTAGCGAGCCTAATACGGCGTGCAACTGAGGCAGCGGAAAATGGCAGTCGGACAATAAAAATACCAGCGAGCGCTCGGCAGGCAGAAAGGCTACCGCATTTTGAAGTCCTTTTGCGTTGCCGCTAAAGCTAAGGCCTTCCAGTTGTTTTGCCAGTGCCGATACCCGTCCCCAGTGTTGACCGGCGGGAAGCAGCCAGCGATGCTCGATACGCCCGGTGCAGCCGATAAAGCCGAATTTGTCGCCGTAATCGAAAGCCGAATGGGCGGCGGTCAGTAAAAAACGGAGCAGGGTTTGTTGTTTATCGGCATAGCCCATCGATGCCGACATATCGGCAAGCAGATAGACGTTGACGCTGCTTTGCTGTTGGTAGACGCGCACCCGATACGACGAAAACGGGTCGAGCACACTGGCGCGCAAGTCTATTCGTCGGGGGTCGGGGCTGGCAATCAGCGGTTCGTGGCGTTTGAACAGCTGTCCGGCGCCGATCATTTGTCCGGGATGCGCGCCGGGATAGACGGAACTTGATTGCCAGGGGAGGCGATAATGTAGCGTTTCGGTCATGGGGTACGATATTTTTCTCGTTTTATGCCATTAGGCGAAATGGCCGTATATTCGATTAATTCACCACGAAGACACGAAGAGCACGAAGTTTTATATTTTTTTCTTCGTGTCCTTCGTGTCTTCGTGGTGAAGTTTTTTTATTAAGGCGCTGCCACCTGGTCCAAAATCCCCTCGATCAATTCGGGCAACAGCTGTTCTTTCCTGTAGCTATACATCGGGTTTAAAAACAGCCGATGGCTCATGCAGACCGGAAAAACTGCTTGCAAATCTTCCGGCAAGACATGATCCCTATGTTCCAGCCATGCGCGGGTTTTGGCGGCGCGGACCAAGTAACTCATGCCGCGCGGACTGGCGCCGGCCATTAACAATTGCGGCATTTCGACATCGCTTAATTGAATGCCGTATTGTTGCGGCCGATGCGTGGCTTTCCATAAACCCAGCGCGTAAGTATGGAGTTTGGGACTGGTCTGTATGCGTTGCTGCACGGTTTGTGCCAGCTCATTGAGCCGGTAGTAAATGCCGCTGTTAGCGACTCCTGCAACAAGCTGGTCGGTATCGTGAAAACGGGGATTGAACATCAGCTCGTCCAGTTCAGCATCCGCGCCGGGCATGTCGATATTGATTTCCATCATAAAGCGGTCTTTGGCGGCTGCGGGCAGCTCAAAGGTTTCTTCTTTCTCGACGCGGTTGCGGTCGGCAAAAACTTGGATGTGCGGAAAATGATAGTCGCGGTTAAAGGCGTTGATGCTGCGTTCGGCCATCGCCCTCAACAGCAAGGCATGGACTTGCGGGCGGGCGCGATTGATTTCGTTGAAGAAGAAGGTGGCGAGCGTGTCGCCGTGTTTCAGCAAAGGTCCCGGATCGACGCACGGACGGCCTTGGTCGTTTAAATAGGTGTAATAAATCAAGTCGGCGGGCATCAGGTCGATAGTGCCTTCAATGCGCTGATAATCGCCGCCCAAGCCTTGGGCAACCGCTCTTAGCAGCGTGGTTTTGCCTACGCCGACATTGCCTTCCAGCAATACATGGCCTCTGGCAAAAACGGCCAGGATAATATTCCTGGCCGCAGGTTGCAGGCCGATAACGGTTTGGTTGATTTGTTGTTCAAACTGTAACGCTTGCTCGCGCCAGTCGGTAAGCTGGGTGTCTGTGTTCATTAGCTTTATAAAAAACGCTGGTTTTCCCCTCGTTCCCACGCGCCGCGTGGGAACGAGAAACGATAAAAAAGAAAAAAGGGCATAAGATACAAACAGGCTCACAAGGGGAAGAAAGGCGCAATGCATCTATGCCCAAAACAATGGCTATTCGATGTCGTCTACGTCATAAACAAACTTGCCGGTCTTGGCTAAATGTTCCTGGCGTTTTTTATTGCGCTCTTCCATTTCTATAACCGATTGGGCTTGCTTATTCAGTTCATTGACATCATGTTTCGGGTCATACTTGCTGCCCGCCACTTTTTCCGGGTAGCCCGGTTTGGGCTCCCAGCAAACGCCTGGTTCCTTGCAATTTTGACCGTCGTAGGCGATGGCCGAATAGGACAACGCCACCAACACGACGCCTGCATTAATTAAAAGCATTTTTTTCATCTGTGTTTCCTCTCTATTTTAACCATTTGGCTTTTTTAGGATTACCTGTGTAGATGTCCCGTACCCAGGACATGATCATCAGCATTTCATCGGTCGATAGATTGACGTATTGCGGCCCCATCATGCCGCTGGCGCCGCCGAACAAGATTTCAAACAAGCCCTGATCGGTGGCGGCAGACGGATAGGTCCAGTAGTCGTCCGCCAGTCCGGGCCCTAGTTTGCCTTCGGCTTCGTGGCCGTGGCAGCCGGAACAGGCGGTCAAATAAAGGTCGTGCCCCTTTTGTATGGCTTCCTTATCGCCGTTGTAGGGGTTTTTGCCCGTTTCCTTGAATTGATTGAAAACGGCTTCGTTACCGCCCGATTTGGCGACGCTCATATCCAGCGGCGCGCCGGTAATGGCGTTACGAAAGGTTATTTCCGCCAAGGCTGCCGAGCTGGTCAACGCCAGACTGACAGTCGCAATGGCTAATAATTTTTTTCTGTTCATTTGTAGATCCTGATTTATTTAAGATTTTCTAAGGCGCATCGGGTTCATCGACTAAAGGGATGCCTTCCTCTTCCAATAGCTCGGTTATTTCATCCCGATTGTCTTCGATAACCTTGTTCAACTGAGCCAGTAAGAACGGATCGTTTTTCCGGACGCCCATCGATGTGCTGAAATGAAAGTCGACTTTTTGCCCGTCTGCGCGAACGTTGTCGTCGGGAATCATCGTCATCGCCAATGGCGTGGACGATGCTTTGACATAACGCGCGGTAGACGGGCCCCAAAGAGCGGCAATCTCGGCATGGCCTGATGAAATTTCGGAGACCAGTTTCGAGGCTTCGTATTTGATGTACTGGTTGCGCCTGGATTTAAATCCGACCAATTCCTGTGAATAATTGAACATATCGTTGTAACGTCCGATAGCCTTCATCATCACTTCGGGCGGCGTGCCGGGTATGAAAGCAATGCGTTGCGCCTTGCGTAATGCCTCGCTATCCCAGTTAAGCAGGTCCAGGTTGTCGGCTTCACGCGAGATGAAAACATAGCCGGATCGGTAGTAAGGCTGGGTGGTCAAGACGCGGGGATCGCCTTTGTCGACGCCTATTGCCAGATCGCACAAGCCTTTGTCCAGCGTGTCGCGTATGTAGTAACGCGGGTCGTTCCAGTAAACGTATTCGACTTTTCTGTCCAGGGCTTTGCCGACCAGTTCTGCCAGTTTATTTTCGAAGCCTTCGCCTGCCTTATTGGAATAAGGCATTTCGTTTTCCGCCGCGCAGACTTTTAGCGGTTTGGTGGCTTCAGCTTTGGCTTGGCTTATTGCCAAACTGCTTCCCAAGCACAAAGCCGTTATTAAAAATTTGTTTATCTGCATATTTACTCTCGTTAATGCCGGTTTAATGTAGCTACTTCGCTAGTTCCCAGACTGTAGCTCTCATCGTTATACATACCTTGACGTAGGCCGGAATAAGCCGGTCCGCGCGTTAAGCGACGGACTGGTGTTTCCGGCGCTCCGATTGCCGGAAATGCCCGCCCTTGCTGACGCCGGGCGGGCTTATTCCGGCCTACGTCCTATACTGGACGCAGCGCGTCCAGTACTGCATTCCCACGCAGCGCGTGGGAACGAGGGGGTGACGCGGTGTCCCGCAGACACTTGTGTATAAAGACGAGAGCTGGAACTTGGGAACTAGCACATCTGAATAATTGCGCTGTTATCAATAGCCCAACGCAAAGACCATCACGCCGCCGCCTTGTTGTGTGTAGTGGGCCAGTTCTTTAAACGCACCGACCGCACCCAATCCCGCGGTAGGGTCTTGCAAGTCGAACACTAAACCAACGCCGGGCCAGCCGCCGACACCGTAGTAAATCGCCACATACTGCTTGCCTTTATGTCCAAAGGTAATCGGGTGGCCGATAACGCCGGAAGGCAGTTTGAATTTCCACAATTCCTTGCCGTTTCGTGAATCCAGCGCTTTGATGTAACCGTCCAGGGTGCCGTAGAAAACCAGGTCGCCCGCTGTTGCGGTGGTGCCGCCCCAGACCGCGAATTTCTCCTTGACTTCCCATTCGAATTTGCCGGTTACGGAGTTCATCGCTTTAACTTGTCCCAAGGTGCCTTTAGGCCCCGGATACATGTTCAGCGTCGCGCCGACAAAGAACTGGCCTGCACGGTAAGGCAGCATGAACGGTTCCCAGTCCATGCAGATATGATTGGTGCCCATGAAGAACAGTTTCTTGTTCGGATCGTAAGATTCGATACCCTGGTTGTGATAACCCATCGCGGACGGGCAAATGCCTTTGGCTTCATGATCCATGTGGGTCGAAAACTCGGGATCGCGAACCGGCAGGCCGGTTTTTAAATCGACTTTTTTAACCCAGTTGACGGTATCGTCGATTTTAAAGGCGTTGACCAAATCGCCGTTTTCGCGGTTCAGGGTATAAACCAGGCCATTGCGGTCGGGGTGGGTCAGCAGTTTGGTCATTTTCCCGTCAACGAGCTGCTCCGATAAGCCCATGTAGTTGACGCCGGCGTAATCCCATTCGTCGTGCGGCGTTTTTTGATAGCCGAATTTCGCTTCGCCGGTGTTGATGTCGCGGCCCCAAATGGTCATCGTCCATTTGTTGTCGCCCGGACGCATGGTTTCATTCCACGGCGCGGGGTTGCCCGAACCGTAATAGAGCATGTCCAGGTCAGGATCGAACGCATACCAGCCCCAGTTGGTGCCGCCGCCGATTTTCCAGGCATCGCCTTCCCAGGTTTTAAGGCCCAGTCCGAACTGGCCGTAATGCGGGTTGGCGCTGTTAAAATCCTTTGAGAGTTTTATATCTTCATCAGGGCCGGTGGCGTAAACGCGCCAAGCCTGTTTGCCGTCTTTAATGTTATAGGCCGTGGCGTAACCTCTGACGCCCAATTCAGCGCCCGAGCTGCCGACGATGACTTTGTCCTTGGCCACAAAAGGCGCGACGGTCAGCGTGGAACCCATCGCAATGTCGGAATTTTCCATTTTCCACAGCAACTCGCCGGTCTTGGCGTTTAACGCGACGATATGGCCGTCCAGCTGGTTCTGGAAAATAGTCGCCGGATAACCGTCACCGGCGGGCGCGTAAGCCAAACCCCTGTTGACTACGTCGCAGCAGGCTACCGCGCGGGCGGCGGGATTTTGCTTGGGCTTGTATTCCCACAGGATTTTGTCCGGCTGATCCAGGTCGATCGCAAAAATGTTGTTAGGGAAGGGGGTATGCACATACATGATGCCGTCAATAACCAGCGGCCCGCCTTCATGCCCGTTCAGTACGCCCGTGGAAAACGACCAGACCGGCTGTAGATGCTGGACGTTGTGCGCGTTGATCTGGGTCATATCGCTAAAGTGGGTTGCGCCGTAGTCTTTGGTCTGCATGACCCAGTTGGTATCTTCTTTTGACAGTCTGTCCAGGGCTTTGTTAGCCTGTGCCGGTATCGAAACCGATAATAAGGCGCCGCTACAGACAGCGGATGCGACAGCGGTGCGGGTGAATTTGGAAATCCGCATAGTTCCTCCAGGGGTGATGGTTGTTGTACTTATATAAAGCCAAGCCCGTGCGTATCAATAAAGGTTGAGTAAGGTAACTAGCTTTCTTGATCAAAACGTTTGCAATGCTTCATTGAGCGGCAGGGCTGAGCAGGCGCCCATAGTACGAGAGCGCTTGCTTGTAGCGTTACGGAATAAGCCCGGAAATCGACAGGAAAAATCCCGAAATAAATCAAGAAAACTTCCTGTGCCGTTTGTCTGTGACGATTAAGGTGATTTCCATATGAATCCGCCAAAAGAATCGTCCACGAAAAACACGAAATCTCCGCAACAGGATTTTTTTTTGTGCTTTTCGTGGACAGTCGGTAACTCAGGCGCTGTGTTTGCCGATATAAAACGGGAAAAGCTCCTATCGATTTGCCTCGTATATACAGGCATGATGGCTGTTTTGATGCGTTAAGGAGCGATGTGGTGACGGGTAAAATTAGTGTGTTATTGGTGGATGATCATGCCGTGGTTCGGACGGGTTACAAAGCCTATCTTTCCTTATCCGATAAAATCGGGCAGATTTATGAGGCGGATCGGGGGGAGTCTGCTTGTCAAATGTACAATCAACATCACCCGGATATTGTGGTGACGGATTTATCGATGCCGGGCATTGGCGGTTTTGAGAGCATCAGGAGGCTGCTCAATCGCGATCCGCACTGTAAAATTCTGGTATTCAGCATTCACAATGAATTGGTCTATGTGACGCGTGCGCTTGCAGCCGGAGCCAAGGGCTATATCACTAAAAGCAGCGTGCCTGAAACGCTGGTCACCGCAGTGTATAAAATCGCCCAAGGCGGGACTTATGTCGATCCTGAGATTGCCCAGCAACTGGCGGTTTCGATGGCTGGCGAGCAGGACGAAGCGGAAAAAATCAAGCTGCTTTCGCCTCGGGAGTTTGATGTGTTTTGTTTGTTGGCGAATGGCTATACCGTTCGGAAAGCGGCGGAAAAATTGTGTTTGAGTTATAAAACGGTATGCAACCACGGTACCGTCATCAAGGAAAAAATGGGTGCGGAAACGTTGGCCGAGCTGACTTTGTTGGCCAGTCGGCAAGGGCTTATTGAAGCACGCGAGAATTAATCATGATAAAAGGCGAAGGGCGAAGGGGGGCAATTCAAACTGATGTGAAATCCTGATTTCGCCGGTTCCAAGCTGGAGCTTGTGAATCGGCATAAAGGCGAAAGGTGAAAAAACATCTTTCGTCATTTGCCTTTCGCCTTTTGCCTAAAATATCTTTATTTCTCCAGCTTTTGTTTTAGCCCTTCCAAACCATTCTTAAAAAACGCATTCATCGCTTTAACCGCTGCTGCGTCATTCAGGTTTTCCGGCGGGGTATTGCCGCTATCGCCGCGATAGAATCGGCTTTTTAGTGTGACTACGCTGGTGTTGGCGTCGCTACCGGCCGTTACCTGGAGGTTGGTGGTGTACGAACCGACTGGAAATGCCGTTACGTTTTCGACTTTAAGGCGGTAATTGTATTCATGATCTTTATCGCTATAAAAATCCAGGCTTTCCACCAGTTGCCCGTCATTTTGCAGGGTGATGGTCCTGGTGCCGTCGGAGGCGTTTTTGCCGTCTCCTGAACTGGCTTTGACATCGGGATGCCAGCTGGCAATGGCATCGAATTGCTTGATTACATTCCAGACCTCATCGACAGGGGCATTAATAGTGATGCTTTCTTTGGCTTTTTGCGGGGTGGGGCCGTGAGCAAGAGAGGCCACGGGGAATGATAAGAAACTCAATAATATTAAGGTTAAACGGTTCATGTCATTAATGCTATTAATTAAAATGACCTATTATTCATAAAACCGGTTAAAAGGTATCGGGTAACTTTCCTGATAATTGCTGGGAAATTTTCTTTTATTATTGATGTTAAGCACTGTCTATTACCGCCGAGAAAAAGCTAGACTACAGATTAAATCGATAGATATTGTCCCGGCTAGGAATGTCCGCCGGGCGTGTTAGCCCATCCGTCCCAGCCTTTCAAACCACCTTTTTGCGGTTTTCGCAGACGATGTGTTCATGTCATCCCTCTGCCGATTAGTTATTCATAAGCATCAATCTTTAAAAGCCGCTCTACACTGACAATTTTATAGCCGTTCTCCTTCGCAAAATTCAGCGTTTGTTTTAACGCTTCGATGGTTTTATCCGAAGAGTCATGAAACAGGATAATCGCGCCCGGTTTGATTTGGGATTGTACGCGCCGGGTTATGGCTTGTGCGGAATCGGCCGTAGTATCCAAAGAACGGACGCTCCAGCCGATGAGGTGGTAATTTAATGCGCTCGCGGCTTTGGCAAGATTAGGCGTAGTCACGCCAAAAGGCGGGCGGAACAGTTTCATGCGTTTGCCGATAACGTCAAAAACACGCTCGGCGGTCATGTTTAGCTCATTTTTAAAGCCTTGCAAGCTTTTAAAGTCCAGATAAAAAGAGTGCGTATAGCTGTGGTTGCCAATGCTGTGCCCCTGAGCATCTATTTGCTTCAAAATGCTTTCATTGCCCTGAATGTTCTTGCCGATGACAAAAAAAGTTGCCGGCGCATTGTATTGTGCCAAGGTTGACAGCACTTGGGGGGTGTATTCCCGGTTGGGGCCATCGTCAAACGACAAGGCAATTGCTTTTTCCAAAACATTCCCTTGGCAATAGCTATGGGCGTGAAAGTTGGACTGAATGACTGCCGAACCGTAAACGGTTAATGCCAGGTAAATGGTGCTTGGCAATGCCAGCCACCATAAGTTAACTCCGTAAAATAGGTGCGACAAGCCAATAATGCTGATGGCGACGATGAATCCGCTACGGGCTGATTTAAATGTCATTTGAGTGTTTACTAATTCTTGCCGGGTGGTTTATCGGGTTAACGAGCCTAACCCGATAAACCAAGGCCGGTTATGGCCTTGGTTTTTATGGATTTATGTCTGATGAAAGGGGATATTACAGTTGGTTATATAAAGCCACGTATTGTTGGGCGCTCTTGGTCCAAGAATAGTCTTTTTGCATGCCGTTGATTTGTAATTGTTTCCAGGTTTCAGGGAGGCTGTATAAGATAAGCGCGCGTTTAATGGCCTCCATCAATGCACCGGGGCTTGCTTCATCGAAAACAAACCCTGTTGCGGTGTTATCGTTCAGCGTTTCCGGGAGAGTATCGATGACGGTGTCGGCCAGTCCCCCTGTTTTTCTGACTACGGGCACGGTGCCGTAGCGTAGGCTGTAGATCTGATTTAAACCGCAGGGTTCAAAGCGGGATGGCATCAGAAAAATATCGACGCCCGCTTCAATCAGATGCGCCAGCGTTTCGTCATAACCGATAGTGATCGATATTTTATCGGGATGGCTTTCGGCAAACTCTTGCAGGCGTTGTTCAAACTCTTTGTTGCCGCTGCCAAGCAATACAAACTGCAGGGGGTGAGTGAGCATCTCGGGGAGACAGTCCATTACCAGATCAATGCCTTTTTGCTCAACCAAGCGGCTGATAAGCCCGAATATGGGAATGTTTTTGTCAATCGGCAGGGATAATCTTTGCTGTAGCTCTTCTTTATTAACAAGCTTGTTATTCAGCGTTAAGTGGTTGAATGTTTTTTTGATGTTGGCGTCGGTTTCCGGATTCCAATGATTGGTATCTATGCCGTTGATAATGCCGCTCAGAAAATCTTTTCGGTAACTTAGCAGGCCTTCCAGTCCATAGCCGAAGTCGGCCGTTTGGATTTCCTGGGCGTAAGTCGGACTTACCGTGGTGATGCGGTCGGAATAGACCAGGCCGCCTTTAAGAAAGGACAGCCTGTTATGAAACTCGATGCCGTTCATATTCCAAAGCTGACCGGGCAGGTTTAATGAAAGGTAAGTCGCGCTTGGAAAGATGCCCTGATAGGCCATGTTATGGATGGTAAAAACAGTAGCGGGGCGGTTGTGTTCCAGTGACAGCAACGCAGGCACAAGTCCGCTTTGCCAGTCGTTGCAGTGGACGATGTCGGGTTTCCAATCCAGCCAGCTCCGGTTCATCGCAACTTCAACTGTGACCCGGCAAAATAACGCAAAACGTTCGGCGCTGTTCTCCCAAAGCTCGCCTTGCTCATCAACATAGGGATTGCCTGGAAAATCAAAGAATTCCGGACAATCTACCAGCCACACGATGACGTTGGCTTCCGGCAGCCGGGTTTCCAGAATATTCACCGCATAATTGTTGACATGGACTGTGCTCAGGTAGCGAACTTCGTCGGTCATTTTGATAGCCTGATAATTGGGCATGATAATGCGCACATCTTCACCCAGATCCGACAAGGCCTTGGGCAGGCTGCCGGCAACATCCGCCAAGCCGCCGGTTTTAATTAAAGGGTGGGCTTCACTGGTGACAAAAAGTATTTTTTTCATTTACCTTGGTTGTTAGTTTTTATTAATGGTAATTGCTTAGCAGATGTTAGGTTTGTCATGGAATACCGGATGATATTTTCAAGGCTAAAGGCTAAAGGCTAAAGGCTAAAGGCTAAAAATTGGAATGCTTTTTAAATTTAGATGCAAACTTTTTCGCCCTTCGCCCTTCGCCCTTCGCCCTTCGTCTAAAACCTATAATTTCAAAATTACGGCTCCAAGAGGCGGTAAAGTAAGGCTGATAGAATGGGGCTGATTCATCCACGGCGTAGGTTCTGACAATGCCGCGTTATTTCCGATATTGGTGCCGTCGTAGTAACTGGAGTCGGAATTGAATATTTCCGTATAAGTGCCTGCAACGGGTACGCCAATCCGGTATTGCTCGCGAACTACCGGGGTAAAGTTGATCACAACAATCAATTCTTCAAATTCGGTTTTGCGTCGATAACTGATGATGGACTGTTGTACATCGTGGCAATCGATCCAGTCAAAACCCTGGTGGTCGAAATCATGCTGGAATAAAGCCGGCTGTTTCCTGTAAAGATGATTCAGGTCTTTTACCAGCGCTTGCACGCCTTTGTGATGCGGATAATCCAGAACATACCAGTCCAGGTCCTTGTTAAAATTCCATTCGGAGCCTTGCCCGAATTCGCAACCCATAAACAGCAGTTTTTTGCCAGGATAGGTGTACATCAAAGTATAAAGCAAGCGAAGATTGGCGAAACGCTGCCATTCATCTCCGGGCATTTTGTTGACTAATGAGCCTTTGCCATGCACCACTTCGTCATGGGAAAAGGGCAGACAGAAGTTTTCGGTGAAAGCATAGAGCATGCCGAAAGTCAGTTGGTCATGATGATATTTGCGGTGTATCGGCTCCTGGCTCATGTACGCCAGCGTGTCATGCATCCAGCCCATATTCCATTTCATCGAGAAGCCCAAGCCGCCGGTCCAGGTCGGGCGGGTCACCTGCGGCCAGGACGTGGATTCTTCGGCCATCATCACGGTACCGGGGTGTTGTTGATGGGTGACGGAATTGAGTTCTCTCAGAAAATCGATCGCTTCCAGATTTTCGTTGCCGCCGTACATGTTCGGAATCCAGTCGTTATCGTTGCGGGAATAATCCAGGTACAGCATCGAAGCGACGGCATCGACGCGCAATCCGTCAAGATGAAATTCCTCCAACCAGAAAATAGCGCTGGACAGTAGGAAGTTTTTAACCTCATTGCGGCCGTAGTTATAAATTAATGTGCCCCAATCACGGTGCTCGCCCTTGCGCGGGTCTTCATGTTCGTAAAGCGCGCTACCGTCAAAACGAGCCAGCGCAAAGCTGTCTTTGGGGAAATGCGCGGGCACCCAGTCCAGAATGACGCCGATACCGTTTTGATGGCAGGTATCGATAAAATAGCGAAAATCGTCCGGTGTGCCGTGGCGGCTGGTTGGAGCAAAATAGCCGGTAGTTTGATAACCCCAGGAGGCATCCAGCGGATGTTCGGTTACCGGTAATAATTCAACATGGGTAAAACCCATTTCTTTGACATAATCGACCAGCTGCACGGCCAGTTCGCGGTAATTCAAGAAGTTGCCCAGATGGTCGCGCCGCCATGAGCCCAGATGAACCTCGTAAATAGACATAGGCTCATGCAGCCAATTGTGGCGAACACGGTCAGTCATCCATTGTTGATCCTGCCAAGCATAGCTATCTTCATGGATCACGATTGACGAGGTATTAGGACGGAACTCAAACTGCTGGCCATAGGGGTCGGTTTTTAACAGAACTTCGTGAGTATGGCGATTTAGTATCTCAAACTTATAGTAACAGCCGACTTGCAGGCCCGGCACGAACAGTTCCCAGATGCCGCTGCCGCCCAAACTGCGCATTGGGTTGCAGCGTCCGTCCCAATGATTGAAATCGCCCACCACGCTAACCCGTCCGGCATTGGGTGCCCAGACCGTAAATAAGACCCCGTCAATACCATCGGCGTTATGCAGATGTCCGCCCAGTTTTTGGTAGATATGCCAGTGTCTGCCTTCGCCGAATAAATGCCGGTCGAATTCCGGCAATTGGATGCCGAAATCATACGGGTCATAGTTTTCATGGCTGTAACCGCTCTTGTCGATCCAGGACAATTGATAATGTTCTGGCAATTGTTCATGTTCGGCGTTATATTCAAAAAAGTCCGTATCGGGTACTCGGCTTAAAGCAGCGCCGTTGTGACTAAAGCATACTGTTTCTGCATAGGGCAGATACACTTTAACCTGAGTGTGATTGTTTTTGAAATGGCGACCTAGAATCGCAAAGGGATCATGATGTCTGGCTTCCATGATTTTTACAGCATCAGAATCAAGTGCGCTTTTAGATTGCTTTTTCACTATGAATAGCCTCGGCGTAGTGGAATAATAGTTGCGTGAATGTTACCAAACACATCAAGAGTTGTCAGTCTATTCCACATGGAGATGAAAAATGCCAGCGTCAACTAATCAAAAGTACGACCAAAATATCAGTCATTTAACCCGCAATACCATCGCATTAATATTGGCCGGTGGTCGCGGTTCACGATTAATGAATATGACCGATTGGCGTGCCAAGCCGGCTGTACCTTTTGGAGGCAAGTTCCGGATTATTGATTTTCCGCTGTCGAATTGCATGAATTCCGGCATCCGTAAGATAGGGGTTTTGACGCAATACAAGTCGGATTCGCTGATCAGGCATATTCAGCAGGGCTGGGGATTTTTGCGCGGTGAGTTTGGCGAATATGTCGATTTAATGCCTGCCCAGCAACGGCACGATGAAAACTCTTGGTATAAAGGCACGGCTGACGCCATTTTCCAGAATATCGATATTCTGCGCAGCCGCCATCCGGAACATATTTTAGTGTTGGCCGGCGACCATATTTATAAAATGGATTACGGCGCGATGCTTGCCGATCATGTCGAAAAAAATGCCGATTTAACGATAGGTTGCATAGAAGTATCGCTGGAAGATGCAACGGCTTTCGGCGTTATGGATGTGGATGAGAACCGGCGCGTCAAGGCTTTTGTGGAAAAACCGGAGCACCCTCCTGTAATGCCGGGCAGAACGGATACCGCATTGGCATCGATGGGGATTTATATTTTTAATGCCGGTTTCCTGTTTGAGCAGCTGCTTAAGGATGCCGACACTAAAAGCTCAAGCCGGGATTTCGGCCACGATATTATTCCTGCTGTTATCGATAAATATATAGCGAATGCTTATCCTTTCCTGGATCTGCAAAGTGGAGCGCAAAGTTACTGGCGAGACGTGGGTACCATTGATGCCTATTGGAACGCCAACATGGAATTGATTGGCGTAAAACCGGATTTAAATTTATATGATAATACTTGGCCTATATGGACTTATCAGGAGCAAACGCCTCCGGCCAAGTTTGTTTTTGACAACGATAAAAGACGGGGAATGGCAGTTGATTCCATGGTTTCAGGAGGCTGCGTGATTTCCGGGGCAAAAGTCAGGCATTCGTTATTGTTCTCCAATGTCCGCGTTAATTCGTACACGACGCTGCAAGACACTATCGTTTTGCCGCAAGTTAATATTGGCCGCCATTGCCGCATCAGCAAGGCGATTATAGAAAAAGGTTGTGAAATTCCGGAAAGCACCGTGATTGGGGAAAACAGAGAGGAAGACGAAAAAAGATTTCATGTCAGTCCCGGCGGAGTTGTTTTGGTTACGCCGGATATGCTGGGTCAAAAAAGGCATTATGTCAGATAAAAGTAAACTGAAAGTAGTCTTGTGCTGGCACATGCACCAGCCGGAATATAGGGACTTGCAATCAGGAGAATTCAAGCTGCCGTGGACCTATCTGCATGTCATTAAAGACTATGTAGATATGGCTGCGCATCTGGAAGCCGTGCCGCAGGCCAAGGCGGTAGTAAACTTTGCACCGATACTCCTGGAGCAAATTGAGGAATACGCCAGGCAGGTCAACGGCTATTTGCATGACCGTATTTCAATTACCGACCCTTTGCTAGCCGCACTGGTTGATCCCAGTATTCCTGCTGATCCTGAAGAGCGCATGAGATTGGTTAAGGATTGCATGCGGGCGAACAGGGAGCGGCAAATAAACCGTTACCCGGCGTTCAAAAGACTGATCGAGATGGCCGATTGGCTTGAACATCATTATGATTCGTTAAATTACGTCAATTCCCAATTTATCAGCGATGTCCTGGCTTGGTACCATCTGACTTGGATGGGAGAGACAATAAAGTTAACCGATACTCGAATAAAGCGCCTGATAGAAAAGGGATCCGGTTATACGCTGCACGACAGGATCGAAATTATAGAGGTCATTGCCGAGCAGCTGACCAGTATTATCTGTAGATATAAGGCATTAGCCAGAAAAGGGCAGGTTGAACTTTCCGTGACGCCTTACGCCCATCCTATCATGCCGCTTTTGCTGGATTTAAATTCTACCCGTGAAGCTATGCCCGACGCTCCTTTGCCGGAACTGGATGTCTATCCGGGCGGAGAAGAGCGCGTAAGGTGGCACATTGAAAAGGGCGTGCATACCTTTAAGCGATTATTCGGCTTTAAGCCTAAAGGTTGCTGGCCTTCGGAAGGCAGCATTAGTGATCAAACGTTAAGAATACTCAGTGGTTTTGGCTTTGACTGGACTGCAAGCGGCGGTTCTGTGCTGCAAAATAGCTTGAATCTTGCTGAAAACGACAATGCATCAGGAATTCATCATCCCTTTAAGCTTCACGAAACCGATATCGTCTGCTTTTTTCGTGATGACGGCCTATCTGACCTGATCGGTTTCGAATATTCAAAATGGCATGCTGATGATGCCGTCGGCGATTTGATTCAGCATCTTGAAAATATTGCAGAACATGAGCCTGATGACAAGGTGGTTTCAATAATCATGGACGGCGAGAATGCATGGGAATATTTTCCTGCTAATGGCTATCACTTTCTCAGCGCCTTGTATCAACGACTGAGCGGTCATCCAAGGATCGAGTTAACTACTTTTTCGGAATGCCTGGAAAATAAGGCTGAGATTAAGCCGCTGGCGAAAATAGTTGCGGGCAGTTGGGTCTACGGTACGTTCTCGACCTGGATAGGCGATGCGGACAAGAATCGCGGCTGGGATATGCTGGGCGATGTTAAGTGTGTATTTGACAAGGTCATTTCAACCGGCCGATTAAAGGACGAGCAAGTGCAGCAGGCTGAGTTTCAGCTAGCCATCTGTGAAGGTTCCGACTGGTTTTGGTGGTTTGGCGATTACAATCCAGGCGAGGCAGTCAGTAATTTTGAAAAACAATTCCGGCTTAATTTGGCTAATCTATATAAATTGCTGGGTGAAGAGCCGCCTGCGTATCTGGCATTGTCATTTACGCAGGGTTCCGGCGCTCCGGCCATGGGAGGGGCAATGCGTCCGGGAATCGAATTATATAATTGATGGTTATTAGTATTTGTCCTTCGCATGTAATAAGACTAACAACCCAAACATAAACGAGAGATCACTAAGTGTGAATGACATCCTGAACAAGCGTCGAGCTGGCATCCTGTTACATATTACATCGCTACCGGGCACAGGTTCCCAAGGCGATTTGGGGGAGGAAGCCTATAATTTTGTAAGATTTCTGCGTGATACCGGGGTGAGTATATGGCAAGTTTTGCCTTTAGGCATGCCTCATGCGGATGGTTCACCTTATCAGTGTTTATCGGCCCACGCCGGTAATCCCGCGCTAATCAATAGTGAATGGTTGATCAAGCAAGGTTGGCTGCAACCCTCCGGTAAAGATGAAGAGACCGCCGGAAGCTGCGCCACAAGAGGTGAACTGACAAAAGCTTATAATGGATTTTTGGAACGAGCGGAACAAAAGGATAAGGATGATTTTGAACGCTTTTGCCAGGAAAAAGCGTTCTGGCTTGATGATTTTGCCTTGTTTCTGGCCCTTAGAAATGAATTTAACGAACAATGTTGGAATCAATGGCCTGAGCATTTTAAGACAAGGGATCCAAAGGCAATAAACGAAGCCAGTCTCCGGTTTAATACAAAAATCGAATGCATTAAATTCGAGCAATATATATTTTTCCGGCAATGGCTGGAATTAAAAGCTTATGCTAACCAACAAGGGGTATTCTTATTTGGCGATATCCCTATTTTTGTGTCTTATGACAGCGCTGACGTCTGGGCTCACCGTAATGTTTTTAAGTTGAATGAATCAGGCGATATGTCCGTCGTGGCGGGAGTGCCGCCGGACTACTTTTCTGAAACAGGACAACGTTGGGGCAATCCGCACTATGACTGGGATCATCTGAAGGCAACCGGGTTTCATTGGTGGGTTGAAAGGATGAGAACTCAGCTTGAGATGTTTGATATTATCCGGATCGATCATTTCCGTGGCCTTGAATCGGCTTGGGAGATACCGGCACAGGAAGATACCGCTATCCACGGGGAATGGATTGAGGCGCCGGGTCATGACTTATTAAATGCAATAAAAGCCGAGCATGGATCGATGCCGTTGGTCGCGGAAGATTTGGGTATTATCACTCCCGGAGTTGAGGCGTTAAGGGATGAATTCGAATTGCCCGGCATGAAGATTTTACAGTTTGCGTTTGGTGGCGGTCCTGATAACCCTTATTTGCCTGACAATTATGATAAGAACTGCGTTGTTTATACCGGTACTCATGACAATGATACGACTTTAGGCTGGTTGCAGGGCATTAGTGATGATGAGAAAAATCACATTTACAATTATCTCGGCAATCCGACAATGCCGCTGCATTGCGCATTGCTGCACGCTGCATTGGCATCGGTTGCAAATATTGCGGTAATACCCATGCAGGATATTTTGGAGTTGGGCGCTGAGCACCGAATGAATACTCCAGGCACAACGGAGGGCAATTGGAAGTGGCGTTTTCAGTGGGACCAGTTGTCACATGAACGCGCCAATAGATTTGGGTATCTGATTGGCTTGTTTAATCGTAAATAACGCTTTAATAGAGAAGGGGCTGCCTCTTTGCAGGCCGCCCCCAGCTTAATCTAGTTAAGGCTAATCTTTATCTTCATGAGCAGTTTGCTTGTCCAGCGGGAGCAAAGGGATATGATAACTGGCGATGATGGACCGGATATTGTCCGCTTTAGCCGCAATTAGCTTGTTAAGAGCTTCCTTCCTTGCTTGGTCGCCCCGGCGGACGCCCATTGCCATAGCAAAATCAAATTGCACGTCAGGAGTTGATTTCATTGGGATCATTGAGTAACTTTTAGGGTTTTGGGCGGCGATATAGCTCGCCATAGGACCCCATAAAATAACCATGTCAATTTTCTTTGCTTTAAGATCCTTTTCTATTTGCATTGCCACATTGTTGTCACCATCGCCTGTCATTGATTGATAAGGTATGCCCTGGTCGAGTAGATCATTTTTTTGCATCCAGACCGTTCCAGGGCCGCGATCAAACATGGCGATTTTTAATGATTCCTGTCTTTGTAAAGGTAAATTAACCAGTTGAACGGGATCGGTAATGTCGTCCCAGCCGCGGCCTTTGGCGATTAACAGCACATAAGTCGATTTATAGTAGGGCGAAGTTGTTAAGGTGAGGTCGTAGCCTGCAGGAACGCCCATAATGACATCGCATTTATATTCGTTACTTTCCACATCGCTGTCTTTTAGCGGTGCATTTAAAGAATTTCGAATAAAGCCAATACGTTGGGGAAGCCAATAATACTCAACAGTCTGCCCAAGTTCTTTAGCAAACAGTTCAGCAATTTTGTTTTCAAAGCCGTCTTTGTTCTTTGTGGAATAAGGCGGATTCAACGGGTCGGCACAGACCTTGAATTTTTCCTCGGCTGAAGCAATGAAACTGCATGCAGCTAAAATCAGGATAGCGAGGTATGTTATGTGTTGAGGTAAAGTCCTCATTAAAATCTCCTTGGTGTAACGATAAAAGCTACTACATAGATGCAGAAGCCAGGGAGTAGCTGCCGGGCAATAGTTTACTGCATAAAGTGGCAAAAAAAAGCCCCGGTTGATAAATCAACCGGGGCTTTTTACTCAATCTAAAAAAATCAGATCGACTTAGTTGCTGGGTAAAGTGAATACAGTTAATGTACCGCCCAGTTTAGTGAAAGAGCTTAAGCTTCTGTAAGCACCCACCGCGCCCAAACCTTCAGAGTTTGAACCTTCTTCGCCGCTGTCAAGACCGGCAGCGATACCGATACCTGCCCAGCCACCGATACCTGAAAGAACGCCAATATATTGCTTGCCTTCATATTCCCAAGTATTAACGTTGCCGATGATGCCGGAAGGCGTTTTGAACTTGTACAGTTCTTTACCTGATTTAGCATCAACCGCTTTCAAATAGCCTTCCAGAGTGCCGTAGAATACTACGCCGCCCGCAGTTGCAACAGAACCTGACCAAACAGAGAATTGTTCTTTGTTAGACCAAGCGATTTTGCCTGTTTTGGCGTCAAAAGCTGTGAACTGACCCAGGTTGGTTGTGTTGTCAGGTTTGCCTGTCATAACGTCTGCACCGGCAGGCATCATGGTTAAGGTAGCACCAACATAAGGTTGACCTGCTGTGTAAGATACTTCGAATGGTTCGTAGTCCATGCACAGGTGGTTACCAGAGATGTAGAACAAGCCGGTTTGTGGAGAGTAAGAAACCGGTTGTTGGTTTTTACTGCCTAACGCAGCAGGGCAAACGCCTTGTGTGTTAACGTCTTCGCCGTTTTGTTCAGTAGAGTATTTAGAGACAACTTGTGGGCGACCGGTGTTCATGTCGACATGAGTTGCCCAGTTAACCGATTTGTCGAATTTTTCAGCAACAAGCAGTTCGCCGGTTTCACGATCTAAAGTGTAACCAAAACCGTTACGGTCGAAATGCACGATAGTTTTATGCATTTTGCCTTTAACTTCTTGGTCAACCAGAACGGTTTCATTGATACCGTCAAAGTCCCACTCATCGTGTGGAGTCATTTGGTAAACCCATTTAACCGCACCGGTGTCGGCGTCACGAGCCCATAATGACATGGACCATTTGTTGTCGCCAGGGCGTTGTGTAGGGTTCCATGTAGATGGGTTGCCTGATCCGTAATAGATCAGGTTCAATTTAGGGTCATAGCTAGTCCAGCCCCAAGTAGTACCACCACCGATTTTCCATTGGTCGCCTTGCCAAGTGCTTAAGCTTGAGTTTTCGCCAACTGGAGTAACTTTACCGTCTTTCCAGGTAGTTGTTTTCTTGGCATCGATCAGGGTGTCTTTGTCTGGACCCATGCTGTAGCCTTTCCAAGACAGCTCGCCAGTGTTGATGTCATAAGCCGCTAAGAAACCGCGAACACCAAATTCGCCACCAGAAATACCAGTCAAAACTTTATCTTTAACAACTAATGGAGCGGCTGTGTTGGTCATACCCAGTTTAGGGTCGCCGTTTTGTACGCTCCATACGCGTTTACCGGTTTTAGCATCTAACGCAGTTAAAACGGTATCAGACTGTTGCAGGAAGATTTTGCCGTCACCGTAAGCCAAGCCGCGGTTGACAGTGTCGCAGCACATAACTGGAATAGTTACATCAGCATCTTGTGTTGGTGTGAATTCCCAGATTACAGATTGAGTTTTTTGGTCAATTGCGTAAACAGTGTTAGGGAAAGGTGTGTGGATAAAAAGAACACCATTAACAACTAATGGGCCGCCTTCGTGTCCACGCAAAACACCTGTAGAAAAAGACCAGGCTGGTTGCAGATTTTTTACATTGCTAGTATTGATTTCGCTTAGCTTGCTGTAACGAGTACCTGCGTAATCACCACCCCAAGTTGCCCAGTTGGCTGGGTTTTGGGTCAGTTTCTCAACTTCGGTGTTAGCAGTTGAAACTGCTGGTGCAGCTAATATAGCAGCCACACTGGAAGCAAGCAGCCAACTTTTTAAAGGCTTCTTCATATTAAATTTCTCCTGGTATTCTGTTAATTTGACAGAATAGTGATTATGTTTTTATGACTAATATTAGTTTTAGGGTGGTTTTCATGTTCCATGGAGACAGGAAATTTTCACTCTAGGGGCCTAAATTTAATGATTTTGCCCCAAAAGTCAACTTTTATAGGCTTTGAGGCAAAAGGATTCCCCATAACGTTTTGATAAAACTCAGGGTGTTCAGTAATTGCTTCGGCACTTGTCTTGGCAGCGTAAGAGCTGTTGCCAAGAAGCAATATATCCGCTCATGCAGGCGGATAAAATTGCTTTTTGCCACGCCGTTTAAGCTGGAAAATCGAGTATGACTTGGCGGTTATTGAAGCCATAAAACAAATATACAGCCTAAAGGGCTTCGATTTGATAACCAGCGCTGCTCCAGCATAATACTTCGGCTGTATGTTTACTCCATGCGGCAAGTACAAAACGCTGGGCAGTTTGGTCGTCTATTTTAAAGTTATGTATGGCGGGACGGTGAGTATGCCCATGGATCAAGCGTAAGCAGTGTCGTTCACGCATAATGTTAAGTACCGTGTCCTGGTTAACATCCATAATGTCCTGGGACTTTTTGCGCTTGTGGAAATAGCTGCGGAGACGATACCAGCGTGCGGCCAGCAAGCGCAAAAATAAGGGCTTGGATAACACGGCTTGCTGCCATTCCAGAGTGTGTGATTTAGCGCGAAATGCCTGGTAGGGCAGGTCGTCGGTACACAGTAAATCGCCGTGTGTAAGCAACGTTTGTGTGCCGTGCAAATCGATGACAGCGTACTCATCGAGTAGCGTAACTCCGGTATCCTCAGAAAATCGCTTGCCCAGCAGGAAATCGCGGTTGCCTTGCTGCAAATAAACCTGTGTGCCTGAGCTGGTCAGCTGTTTAAGCTGTTTTCGGATTGAATTGTTAGGCGGGGTAGGATCGTCGTCACCTATCCAGGCATCGAAAAGATCGCCCAGTATATAAACAGCGGCGGCTTTTGGCGCTCTATTGCTCAGGAATGAAAGAAACCGGCGGGTGATTTCAGGCTTTTCCAGGGAAATATGCAGGTCTGAGATGAACAGGATTTCTTGATTCAAAGGCGAGTGAGAGGCTAAGGGCTAAAAGGGCTAAAAGAGCTAAGAGCTAAGGGCTAAGGGCTAAGGGCTAAGGGCTAAGGGCTAAGGGCTAAGGGCTAAGGGCTAAGAGCTAAGGGCTAAGAGCTAAGAGCTAAGGGCTAAGAGCTAAGAGCTAAGAGCTAAGAGCTAAGGGCGCGATCGATTTTTTCGCCCTTAGCCTTGCGCCTTTCGTCTATTGTATAACTTCAGATTTTTCTATAACGATATTGGTTTTAGGCACATCCTGGTGGCCGCCACGGTTACCTGTTGGTTGCTTGGCCATTTCATCGACAATATCCATGCCTTCAATGACTTCGCCGAATACCGCGTAGCCCCAGCCGCTAGTTGTCGGGCTGCTATAGTTCAGAAAGGAGTTATCTTTATAGTTAATGAAAAACTGGGCTGTTGCCGAATCAGGAACGTTGGTGCGCGCCATGGCGATGGTGCCGCGCTTGTTTGGCAAGCCGTTATCGGCTTCATTTTTGATCGGGTCATGAACCGCTTTCTGGTTGAAGTCGGTGTCAAAACCACCGCCTTGCGCCATAAACCCAGGGATGATGCGATGGAAAATGGTGCCGTTGTAAAAGCCTTCATTAACATAAGTCAGAAAGTTTGCCGATGAAATAGGCGCTTTTTCAGGATTCAGCTGAATAACGATTTCACCCAGAGAGGTTGTTAATTTAACTTTTGATGGAGTATCAGACATTTTGTTTTCCGTTGCGAATGAGAGTGTTGTGGTTAAAAGCAGCATCATGGAGAAAATGAAAGTGCGCATGGTTTTCCTTATAGAGTGATGCAAAAATAAATTCTAAGTGTTTTTGTCTTGAAAGAGAAGCATACGCTTGGTAGATTGTACGGATTTGTTTAACCTGCCCCGATTTATCGGCAATGGAAACTCGCCTAATTGAATAATTTAATGACATGTTGAAAATATATAATACTTTGACCCGAAAAAAAGAACCGTTCCAGCCGCGCGTAGCGGGCAAGGTCGGCATGTACGTCTGCGGCATGACGGTTTACGACTATTGTCATATCGGGCATGCGCGGGTCATGGTGGTTTTCGATACGGTTGCGCGTTATTTTCGCTACCAGGGATATGAATTAACTTATGTGCGCAACATTACCGATATCGACGACAAAATCATTCAGCGGGCACTCGAAAACGGCGAAGAATACAGCCAGTTGACTGCGCGTTTTATTGATGCAATGCACGAGGATGAGCGAGCACTGGCCGTTTTGCCGCCCGATCTGGAACCCAGGGCAACGCAGTCCATCGACGACATTATCGCGATGATTAAAACCCTGGTGGACAAAGGCTTGGCTTATGTAGGCACTAACGGCGACGTATTTTATGCGGTCTCCAAGTTTAAGGATTACGGCCGGTTATCAGGCAAAAATCTGGACGATCTACAGGCTGGAGAGCGGGTTGATGTCGATCTGGCCAAGCGCAATCCGATGGATTTTGTATTATGGAAGATGGCCAAGGCTAACGAGCCTGCCTGGGATTCGCCTTGGGGCCTGGGGCGTCCCGGTTGGCATATCGAATGCTCTGCGATGTCTACCTGTTGTTTGGGTAATCATTTCGACATCCATGGCGGCGGCATGGACTTGCAGTTTCCGCATCATGAAAATGAGATTGCCCAGTCGGAAGGCGCGACCGGCGAGAAGTTTGTCAACCTGTGGATGCACAACGGCTTTGTCCGCGTTGATAATGAAAAAATGTCCAAGTCTCTGGGTAATTTCTTTACTGTGCGCGAGGTGTTGAACCAGTACAAGCCTGAGATCATTCGCTTTTTCATACTTTCCAGCCATTACCGCAGTCCGCTGAATTATTCCGATGAGCAGCTCAATGACGCAAAAGCGGCTTTAATCCGGCTCTATACCGCTCTGAGGGGAGTGGAAGCCGTAGAGGATGCGGCTATCGAGAACACTTATAAAACCCGTTTTGAACAGGCGATGGATGATGATTTTAATACGCCGGTCGCATTGTCAGTGTTGTTCGATCTGACGAGAGAGCTTAATACCGCAAAAAAAGAAAATAAGATTGAAAAGATTGGGGAATTAGCGTCGAGTCTCAAGCTTTTAGGCGGCTTATTAGGAATATTGCAGGATGATCCTGATACGTTTCTTAAAGCCGGCGGAGATGCGGTGCTTGGAGAAGGTGAAATCGAGCAACAAATCCAGGCGCGTCTGGATGCCAAAAAAGCCAAAGACTGGGCTTTGGCCGATAAAATCCGTAACGACCTGAAAGAACAGGGTGTGATTCTGGAAGATTCTCCCGACGGCACAACCAGCTGGCGGCGTGAATAACCAGGTGAGTGTCGGCATTTCACAAGATCATGAAAGCAATGCAACCAATTAATGGAATGCACGCACATAACCCAAGGTTTTAATGGCCGACCAAAATAAATCGGCAACCAACAATTTGGTAAAAACAGTGTTAAATTTAATCAGAAGCCTTCTCTCCAAAAAAATTCGCACTTTTATTTACAGTGCCAGAGAATCGATTGGCGAGCATAAGCGCGATATTGTCGTTGTTCATGTCGAGCAGGCTTGCGTGGGGTTACGAGAAACCAAAAATGAGTTTGAAGATGCGCTGGAGCGGTTTAAGAGCCTGGTTTGCGTCAATGAAACGGTGCTTGACCATAAATATAACCTGCTCAACAGGCAGTACCAGTTTTGCTGTGCTAAATCCGACTCGGTAAGCAACAGAATCAGGGCGATTGAACAGGTTAGCGAGGCGTTGTTTAAAGAATGGGAAAGCGAACTCAATGAATACACTAACCGTAACTTGCGTGCGCATAGCAAGCAGCAGTTAAAGATAGCCCGGCAAAATTACGCCCGGCTTATCAAGTCCATGCATCGGGCTGAAGCTAAAATCCAGCCGGTGTTGGCGGCGTTCAAAGATCAGGTGTTGTATTTGAAGCATAACCTTAACGCCCAGGCGATTGCGGCATTAAGGCATGAATTTATTGAGATAGGGATTGATATTTCGCAGCTTATCAATGCGATGGAGCAGACCATCGCTGAGGCAAGTCAATTTGTTGCGGCATTAACCGATCAAAAAGCCCTGCCCAGCCGGTAAAATTAGAGCTTGTACATGATGTCGTTGGCTTTGTCTTTGTCTTTGGGATCTTCTTTTTGACCTTTGCGGTTATCTTGATCAATTCTTTCCTTGCCGAATTTGGCGATCATATCCTCCCAGCTGGTGTACTTTTCATAGCCTGCAAAGCCGCTATTTTTTCGTTGCTGATAAAGTTCTTTGCCCATGGCAATGATCTCCTCAGGTTTTTTACCGTCAACCGTGTTAAGAAACTCTTTTTCATCTTTAATAGAGTCGCGAAGCATCCAGAAAGAGACTTCAAACTCAATGCGAGCATCGGGAGACAAGCGGTTTTTTAACGCTTTTACTGACCTGAAAGCGGTACGGGTGGTATGACCATTGATTTGTTGCCCCTTGCTGCAGGCAATTAACGATGTGCAGCAGAGAATGAGCAGAAGAATAGGGAGTTTCTTCATAAAGATAACCTCAAGTTTAAGTGGGGACGCATGTCATGATATTTACATGGTTTGCAAGAGTTATTATATAACGCAGGATTGTCAAACGAAGTAAAATAGTCAGTCATTATAATCCTGAGCTAGCTTTTTATGCTGGAATTTATCCAATTATTAAAACAACGTTACCAAGCCGTTTTGGCGCAACTGGGCAATGAGTCTGTCAAAATTAGCTATCAACAACGGATCGATCAGCTGATTTTGGCGGAAGCTTTTATCCGCAAGGGCCAGCTGATCGAAGCGTCGCAGCAACCGGTGTTGCATATGGCGGTGGTGGGGCCGACTCAGGCCGGAAAAAGCTCGCTGGTCAACGTGTTATTAAACAGCAATGCTGCCGGAGTCAGCCCGTTGGCGGGTTACACGATTCACCCGCAGGGGTTTTGCAACGGCATCAGTGCCCAGGACTGTACCGGCCTGCAACGCTATTTCGGGCGCTTCCAGCAATTGCAGCGATCCCAGCTCAGCAAAGACCGGCACGATTGCTACTCGTTAACCGAAAACACTACGGTTTCAGAACTCTTGCCCGACGGCGTCTTATGGGATACGCCTGATTTCGATTCGATAGACTCCGCGACATACCGGGAAGGCGTGATCAGGGCGGTTGCCCTGGCGGATATGGTTATTCTGGTGGTCAGCAAGGAAAAATATGCCGACCAGTCGGTCTGGGACATCATGGCCGCTATTGAAGAACTGCATCAGCCGACCATTATCTGCCTGAATAAACTGGTTGAAGGTTCCGAATCGGTCATTATCCAATCATTACAGGAAAAATGGCGGCAAGCCAGAACCGATGAATTTCCCGAGGTCGTTTCTCTGTATTATCAAAAGCCGGGAGGACTGCCGGTATGGCCCGAGTCCAGACAGCAGTTGCTTAAGCAATTAGCGAGCAAAGTCCGTTTGGAAAAACACGCGCGATTTGAACAGGAGTTATTGAAAAGTCACTGGCAAACCTGGCTGGAACCGGTTTATGCCGAACATAAGTCATTAAATGACTGGCATGAATTGATCGACTTGATGATCAAACAGGCGATGGAAAGTTACCAGCGCGATTACCTGAATCACCCGCACCATTACGAAACCTTTCAGCTTGCGATGACGGAATTGCTGAATTTAATGGAAATACCCGGATTGGCTCGCCTTCTGGCCGGGACTCGCCAGGTCTTGACCTGGCCGATCAGGCAGATCATGAAACTGAGACGTAAAAGCCTGCATATTGCAGACAGCAGTTATGAAATAGCCCTGTTAAATCAAATAGCCGAACATACGCTGATTCAACTGGCCGACAGACTGCTGGATAGAGCCGATCAAAGCCAACAGAGCCAGTGGTGGCGGCAACTAAACAGCCTGTTACGCAGCCAGCGGCAGGACACGTTACAGGATTTTTCCGAAGCTGCGAAAAAATATCATCTGTCTTTTCAGCAGGATGTGGAAAGCGCGGCGTATCGGTTGTATTACAAACTGCAAGAACAGCCGGTCGTGTTAAACAGCTTGCGGGCAACCCGGGCCACTGCCGATGCTACCGTTATTGCGATGACTTTTTATATGGGCGGCATAGGCCTGCATGATTTGGTTATTGCTCCGGCGATGCTAACCGTTACTTCGTTGCTGGCTGAAAGCGCCGTCGGGGGCTACATGCATAAAGTGGAAGCCGAGTTAAAACACAACCAATTCAATACCGTAAAACAGGCGTTATTTATCGACAGCCTACGCCTTAAGCTTTTGCAATTGCCAGAGCAACTATCGATGACGACTTATTTTAATATATCTCCTGACCAGCTGCGTGCGGCAGAGCTTCAACTAACAGAAAAGCGCCATGGCTTACGATTACTCTAGTTTGGTACAAACAACAAAGCGCTGGGCTGAGCAGGCCCTGGCAGCAGGCTGGATTAATACTGATGTTGCACAGCAATTAAGCGACGTCGATACCAGAACTCCCGATACCTTGTTTAACCATAGCGGTTCCAGGCCGCTAATTGTCGCATTTATGGGCGGAACCGGCGTCGGCAAGAGCTCCTTACTCAACCGCTTGGCAGGCAAGGCCATCGCCAGAGCCGGAATTGTGCGACCTACGTCGCGGGAAGTCACGCTCTACCATCATCACAGCGTTGCCATCAAGCATTTGCCCGAACAATTGCCGCTGGCGCAGATCAAGACCTCCGAGCATGATAATGAGTCCAGGAAAAACGTCATCTGGATCGATATGCCCGACTTCGACAGCACCGAACAAAGTAATAAACGTCAGGTGCTGGAATGGTTGCCGCATATCGATGTGCTGATCTATGTGGTCAGCCCGGAACGCTATCGGGATGAAAAAGCCTGGCGCTTGCTGCTTGCAGAAGGCGGCAGACATGCCTGGTTATTTGTCCTGAACCAGTGGGACAGAGGACAAACCGAACAGTATGAAGATTTCAAGCAACAGCTGCATAAAGCCGGTTTTACCGATCCGGTCATATTCAAAACCATATGCGGCGAAAGCTTGCAAGCCGATGAGTTTGTCCAATTGGAATCGACGATTAGCTCCTTAGCAACCGAGCATATTGTTGCGCAACTGGAGCAAAGAAGCTCCCAGATTAAAAAAGACGAGTTAAGGCAAAATCTGCAAGGCACCCGGCGGTTACTGGGTTCGGTATCGGCTTTCCAACAACTACCGACGCTTTGGCAAGAGCAATGGCAACGTTCAGCCCACGTGCTGCAACAGGGCTTTGCGTGGCCTATCCAACAATTGGCGAAACACTATGCCGATCACGCGGCCGATTTATTAAACAATCCTGCAACAGCCAAATATACAACCAGCGGCGCTAAACTCAACTTGTGGGATGACTGGTCGGAAGCCCGCTTTGACGATGCGTTGGATGAATTCGTCATTAATGCCGACCAGTTGGGCGTTCCGGTGAGCCCGCTTAAAAAACAGCTGTCCGCGCTACGTGAAAAAGCGCCCAAAATAGTCCAGGCACAAAGCGAGCTGTCTGCCAGGCAAGCCTTGGCGAACCCCGGCAATGCTTTGCATCGCGGATTTTTAAAGTTTATGCGCCTATGCGAAATCGTCCTGCCGCTCGCCGCCATTTGCTGGGTCGGCTATCAGGTTTTTATCGGCTACTACACCAGCAACATGACTGATGTGGAATATTTGGGCGTAGATTTTGCGATACATAGCAGTCTATTAATCGCCATTACTTGGCTGACTCCGTTTTTTATCCTGAAAAAGTTAAAGCCGTCGTTGGAAAAAAGCGCCCTAAGAGGATTAAACAAAGGACTGAACAATGCCAGCAACATCATAGATAGTGAAATACAGCAGGTGATAGAAAACTTCGGCAATCAGCATTCTGAACAACTCAAACAGCTAGACGGGATTATTGAGCTTTGCGCTGCCTCCGACCGACAATCACCAATAGACAGCGACAGCCCGCTGGTCCGAATGTTGATTGATTAGCGCAGACACCTTATTTATCGCCATCCCGGTAATTCCTGCCGGAATGGCGACAATACAATTTACGCACTTTTATAGTGTACTTCTCATAGAAAAAAGCTTCAGTAAGCCCAAGTCCTTGTAAATAGAGGTATAGAAAATAATTGTACAATTTTTGGTCAATTCGTATAATATACGCATCACGGGGGGCGACATGGCTTCGACGTGGGTAGCGAAACCTTAAGCGCATGCCGAGGACAGTACACCTCGTAAAATCTACTGAAACTAAAGTATTCGCAAATGACGAAAACTACTCAATGGCTTTA